>ENA-OQQW01000377-OQQW01000377.1-human-gut-metagenome-genome-assembly--contig:-NODE-377-length-32162-cov-6.726290_pt1 | contig 32162 bp, 30 predicted proteins | sample MGYA00243234_ERZ505098 | MGnify/ENA primary metagenome ERZ505098 (study PRJEB26097, sample SAMN02712086) | human gut metagenome | biome: Gut microbiome | host: Homo sapiens | place: Denmark: Copenhagen... | reverse complement strand
CGTAGCTGCGGGCATTTTGGCTCGCAGCGAGGGAGTTATCAAAGGAACAGGCGCGGATCGGCGATTTGTAAAAAACGCTTTCAAAAATGCGGAGTGTCACCTTGGATCCTTATAAATAGTTCTTCTTATCTTCTTTCTGACTCATACATGACAAACACTACCACTTCAAATCAGGATTGTATAAAAACGAATAATCTATAGAATTCTTAATAAATTATGCTATAATATACAAGATTAATTAAACAGTTTCAAAATGAAAGAGGGAGTATCAAATGAAAAGGTTATTATTAGTTTTAATGCTGATTCTGGGAGCAGTAATGATCACAAGCCGTCCGGTGGCGACTTATGCATATACAGATGAAGAAAAGCAGCAGGCGAAATCATGGCTGTCTTCGCATGGTTATCCACCAACAAGAGCAGGGGCAGAACAGGCATATCAGGATTATATGGATGGAAAGATTGATGTTCCAGAAGCAGATGCATATATGGGAAAGAACCAGAAAAATGACATAGAAGAAAAGAAAAATTCAACTGTGAAGACAGAAACAAAAAAAGATAAACAATCTAAAAATACCAATAAAAATAGTACAACAAAACAAGAAAATTCATCTACAGAACAGACAAACAACAGTACAACATCTGCAAAAGAGTCAACAACACAAGGAACAACAGAAACAACAACGACCAAAGTGACAACAGAAACAAAAGAACAGAAACAACAAAAAGAAGAAAAAAAGAAAAAAGAGCAGAAAGAAACAAAGAAAAAACACACAACAGGGATTGCGATCGGAGCAGCTGCAGTTGTGATTTTTGCTTTACTTGTAGTATTTATGCGAAAGAGAATGTAAAAAACGCTATGCTGAAGTGATAGAAAATTCACTTGACACAACAGTTAGCGAGTGCTATTCTATAAATAAATTACATAACGTCTTCAGGGCAGGGTGCAAGTCCCTACCGGCGGTTATAGCCCGCGAGCCTTATATGGCATGACTTGGTGAGATTCCAAGGCCGACAGTACAGTCTGGATGGAAGAAGATTTAAGAAGTGATATTGATCATCATGTCCTGGGATTTTTATAATTCCAGGATTTTTTTATTTCAAAAAGAAATATCAAGATATCAAAAAGGAGTTCCTGAAGAATTAGAACAAAGATCAGGAGCTCCTTTTTATATTTCCGATTTCAATACCAATCAAAATCCAACATCCCAAAATCAAAGAACCTGAAGGGAAGGGAGAAAAATATTTGAAAGAAGAATATATGCGGCGTGCGATCGAACTTGCTAAGAAAGGCTGTGGATATACCAATCCAAATCCTTTGGTCGGAGCAGTGATCGTAAAAGATCAAAGGGTTATTGGGGAAGGATATCATGAGAAGATTGGCGGATTACATGCAGAGCGAAATGCCTTAAAAAATTGCATAGAAGATCCTGAGGGAGCTGAGATTTATGTAACATTGGAGCCATGCTGCCATTATGGAAAAACACCACCATGTACGGAAGCATTGATTGAAGCAGGAATCAAGAAAGTATATGTCGGGAATTTAGATCCCAATCCAAAAGTGGCAGGGGGCGGGATCAAAATCCTGAATGATCATGGAATAGAAACTGAGACAGGAATTCTTGAAGAAGAGTGCAGACAGTTAAACGATATATTTTTTCATTATATTCAGAATGATATTCCATATATAGCACTAAAATACGCAATGACATTGGATGGAAAGATCGCAACGGCAACTGGTGAATCCAAGTGGATCACAGGAGAAGAAGCCAGAAGACATGTACATACATTACGACATCAGTATGCAGCGATCATGGCAGGGATCGGTACGGTTTTAGCAGATGATCCGATGTTAAATGCACGAATCGAACATGGGAATGATCCAATTCGTGTGATATGTGATTCAAACTTAAGGATTTCGGAAGGATCAAATATCGTAAAAACAGCCAGAGAAATTCCAACGATCATCGCTACCATAAGTAAGGATCAAGAAAAAATAGCAAAATTAGAACAAAAAGGATGCAAGATCTTAAAAACGTCAGAGCAAGATGGAAAGGTCAATGTCAAAGAAGTTTTAAAACAGTTAAGAAATATGGAAATTGACAGTGTTTTAGTTGAGGGTGGTGGAATCTTGAATGAATCCTTGATCAAAAACGACTGTGTTCACAAAGTTTACGCCTATATTGCTCCAAAATTATTTGGAGGAGAAAAGGCCAAAACACCTGTAGAAGGCAAAGGAATCGAAAGGATCCAAGAAGCTTTGGTATTTGATGAATTAAAGGCAACACCACTTGGAAATGACATATTACTGGAAGGGAAGGTGAGATCATGTTTACCGGAATCGTAGAAGAATTAGGAACAGTCATATCCCTGAAGCGAGGAAGCAAAGCAGCAGTCCTTACGATCAAAGCAAATGTTATTTTTGAAGATCTTAAATTGGGAGACAGCGTAGCAGTTAATGGTGTCTGCCTGACAGCGACTCACATTAGCGGCAATACATTTCAGGCAGACGTGATGAATGAGACATTCAACCGAAGCAGTCTTGGAAGTTTAAAAAAGGGATCTGTCGTCAACCTAGAGCGAGCGATGGCAGCCAATGGAAGGTTCGGAGGTCATATGGTAGCAGGCCATGTGGACGATACAGGGGAACTTGTTAGTGTAAAACAAGATGATAATGCTGTATGGTTTACGATCAAAGCCCCAGAAAATATCATGAAATACTGTATTGAAAAAGGATCGATCGCACTCGATGGAATCAGCCTGACGATCGCTAAGTTAAGCGATGATACCATTTCCGTATCCATGATCCCACATACCATAAAAAATACCAATTTTGGATATAAAAAACCAGGAGATAAGATCAATCTGGAGAATGACATGGTTGGGAAATATATAGATAAACTGCTGCATTTTGATCAGCAGGAAACAAACGACAAACATACAAATAGCACCTTAACAATGGAAATGTTAAGAAATGCTGGATTTTAATAAAAAACGAGGAGGGAAAAGACAAGATGAGCGATGTAGTATGCGAAGTAATCGCACAGCTTCCAACAAAATATGGAACATTTGAGGCACATGGGTATGTAGACCAGAGAAGTGGGGAACATCATGTAGCACTGGTCAAAGGAGATATCGCAGACGGAGAACCAGTTTTATGCCGTGTGCATTCTGAGTGCCTGACTGGAGATACTTTTGGATCTCTACGCTGTGATTGTGGAGAACAGCGAAGCCGTGCAATGCGTCAGATCGAGAAAGAAGGACGAGGGGTTTTCTTATATATGCGTCAAGAAGGACGAGGAATCGGATTGATCAATAAACTGAAAGCTTATGTATTACAGGAACAGGGAATGGATACAGTCGAGGCCAATTTAGCTCTTGGATTTAAAGATGATGAACGAGATTACAGTGCAGGAGCCATGATCTTACAGGATTTAGGAATCAAAAAACTACGACTGATGACAAACAATCCAACCAAAATTGACGGATTAAATGAATATGGACTCGAAATCGTAGAACGAGTACCGATCCAGATGCCGATCAATCCATTTGATAAATATTATATGCAGACAAAGCAAAAGAAAATGGGACACATGACAACATACGAAGTTTAAATTAACAGAAAAATTAAAAAAATTAAGGTCCCAGGGACCTTAAGATTAACGAAATTAATGAAGAAAAAAGGAGTAATTAAAATGAGAGTATTAGAAGGTAAATTAGTAGCAAGCGGATTAAAAGTAGGAATCGTAGCAGCCAGATTTAATGAATTTATCGTATCCAAATTAGTATCCGGAGCTTTAGATGGATTGAAAAGACATGATGTGAAAGAGGAAGATATCGATATCGCATGGGTACCAGGAGCTTTTGAGATTCCACTGATCGCAGACAAGATGGCAAAAAGCAAAAAATACGATGCAGTGATCTGTCTTGGAACAGTGATCCGTGGAGCAACAAGCCATTATGATTATGTATGTAACGAAGTATCCAAAGGAATCGCACAGGTATCATTAAATACAGGAATTCCAGTCTTATTCGGAGTTGTTACAACAGAAAATATCGAGCAGGCGATTGAACGTGCTGGAACAAAAGCAGGAAACAAAGGATATGACTGTGCATTATCTGCAATCGAAATGGTACAGCTGATCAAAGAAGTAGAAGCATAAAAAGAATCAGAAATTAAAGCAGGAAGTTAGTATGGAACAATATTATTTAGGATTTGACGCAGGAACACAAAGTGTAAAAACAGCAGTTTATGATATTGATATGAACCTGATCGTGCAGGATACCAATGCAACAATCTTAAATTATCCACATCCGGGATGGGTGGAAATGGACGCAGACCAGTATCTTCATGCAACGGTTACAGGGATCAGAAACTGCGTTACAAAGATGAAAGAAAAGAATCTGGATCCAGACAACATCCGCTCTATTTTTGGAGATGGGATCATCTGCGGGATTGTCGGTGTTGATAAGGACTGCCATGCGATCACACCTTACATCAATTATCTGGATTCCAGAACAAAAGAAGATGTTGAGGAACTAGCATCCCATCATTATGAGATCTGGGCAAAAGAGACTGGAAATCCTCAGCCAAACTGTATGTTTCCAGCGATGTTTGCACGTTGGATGATGAACAATTGTGAGGGCTTTAAAGAAAAAGGCAGAAAATTCATGCACAATGCCCCATATATCCTGGCCAATCTTGCAGGACTGTCTGCAGAAGATGCATTTATTGACTGGGGAACAATGTCTGGATGGGGACTAGGATACCGTGTAACAGAGAAAAAATGGTCCAAGGAACAATTAGAGATCCTTGGAATTCCAATGGAAATGATGCCAAAGATTCAAAAACCATGGGATATCATTGGAACATTATCAGAGACATTTGCAAAAGAAACCGGATTGAAACCAGGAATCCCAATCTGTGCGGGAGCCGGAGATACGATGCAGTCCATGATCGGATGCGGAGTGATCAAACCAGATCAGGCAGCCGATGTAGCAGGAACATGTGCGATGTTTTGTATCGCAACCGATGGAATCAATGAAGAATTAAGCAAACCAGAAAATGAACTGATCTTTAACAGCGGAACTTTAGAAAATACATATTTTTATTGGGGATTCATAAGAACCGGTGGATTAGCACTTCGTTGGTATCGAGATAATGTATGCAACGAAGCAGGAAATGGAGCATATTTTGATGAATTAAATGAGAAAGCACAAAATGTGCCATGTGGATCCAAAGGAGTCCTGTTCCTTCCATATTTAACAGGAGGATTTGGAGAAACATCCAATGCAAGTGCCTGTTTCCTGAATATGACGATGGACACAGATCAGGGAGTACAGTGGCGTGCAGTTTTAGAAGCGATCGGTTACGATTATATGAGTGTGACAGATATTTATAAAAAAGCAGGCGTGCCACTTGAATTTATGACGATCACAGAAGGTGGAAGCAATTCAGAAGTCTGGAATCAGATCAAAGCAGATATGTTAGGATGTAAGAGTGCCACATTAGAAAATGCACAAGGAGCAGTTCTTACAGATGCAGTGATCGCAGCATATGCGGTAGGAGATCTGGAAGATCCAAGTCAGGTATTTGAAAAAACGAGAAAGATCAAGAAAATTTATGAACCTGATCTAATAAGAACAAAATACTATCGCAGTATTTATGAACAACAAAGAAAACTAATTAAAGACGATATGGCAACAGTTTTTCAGACTTTACACCAGATCAGTAAGATTCAAGAACAAAGCAATGATTAAAAAAATGAAAAGGCTTCTTTACAAGAGGCCTTTTTTTCTTGTACAATAAAAGATAAAGTATATAAAAATAAGTTATAAGCAACTAACTTTGTAGATGATTTTTGATCAATTAGATTTCAAGGAGGAAAAAGTCATGGATAACGAAAAGATTGAAAAATTACAACAGATGATCGATGAAAGTGATCATATCGTATTCTTTGGTGGCGCAGGTGTTTCAACAGAGAGTCATATTCCAGACTTTCGAAGCACGGATGGTTTGTATCACCAGACTTATAAATATCCACCCGAGGTTATGGTAAGCCATACATTTTATACACAGCATACGGAAGAATTTTATGATTTTTATAAGAATAAGATGATCTTCTTGGATGCAAAACCGAATAAGGCACATTTAAAACTTGCAGAGATGGAACAGGCGGGAAAACTGTCTGCGATCGTTACGCAGAATATCGACGGGCTTCATCAGGCAGCAGGAAGTAAAAATGTCTTTGAACTGCACGGCAGTGTTCACAGAAACTATTGCCAGAAATGCGGCAAGTTCTTCGATGTGAATTATGTCGTGAATGCCAAAGGAGTCCCATATTGTGACGAATGTGGGGGAATCATCAAACCAGATGTTGTATTATATGAAGAAGGTTTAGATTCTCAGACAATCAACGGAGCAGTCAGAGCCATTTCCAAGGCAGATATGCTGATCATTGGAGGAACATCACTGGTTGTCTACCCAGCCGCTGGAATGATCGATTATTTTAAAGGAAAATATCTTGCAGTACTGAATCGTGATGCGACAAGCAGAGATAAACAGGCAGATCTGTGCATTACAGACCCAATTGGAGAAGTACTGGGAAGAATCAGGGTATAAAGATGAAGAAAAAAGATATAATCTTGATCGCAGCAGTACTGGCAATTTCACTGATCAGTTTGGTAGCGATCAAGATGACACAAAAAGACGGAAAAGAAGTGACCGTGACAGTTGAAGGAAAAGAAGTGTACAAAACATCCATCAAGAAAGATCAAATTTATCAGATTCCAGAGAAAAATGGCACGAACGTCATGCAGATCAAAGATGGAAAAGTTACAATGAAAAAAGCAGACTGTAAAGACCAGATCTGTGCAGACCATAAAGCAATCGAGAAATCAGGAGAAACGATCGTATGTCTGCCGCATAAAGTAGTAATCGAGATTCAATCAGAAGATGGCAAAGAACAGGAATTAGACGGGGTAACACAATAAACATCAGATGAGATAGAAAACAACAGGAGAAATAAAATATATGTCAACAAAAAGATTAGCGACAGATGCGATGTTTTTAACATTGGCACTTGTTGTATCCTATATAGAAGTATTGATCCCGGTACCAGTTGGAATTCCCGGAGTGAAATTAGGACTTGCCAATGGAGTGATCATGGTTTTGTTATTCTTTACAACATGGACAAGAACGCTTGAGATCTCAGTGATCCGAGTTGTACTGGCAGGATTCTTGTTTGGAAATCCAATGACGATCGCCTACAGTCTGGCAGGAGGGATCTTAAGTCTGGTCATCATGGGACTTCTAAAGAAGATCGAAGGATTCTCACCCATTGGAATCAGCGTTGGAGGCGGAGTAGCGCATAATATCGGGCAGCTCAGTGTTGCTGTTTTCTTAATGGAGAATACAAAGATTTATTATTATGCACCAGTATTACTGATCACAGGAACGATCGCAGGGATCATCATTGGAGTGTTAAGTGGAGTGCTAGTTAAGAAGATCCCGCCACAACTATTCCGATAAAAGATTTGAAATTTCTACAAAATCGTGGTACTACTATATGTATACACTTTCTAACAGGCAATGATTTTGAAGAAAGGAGTCACAATTGAGAACAAAATTAAATGAGATCATAAAGAATGGACATATTGGTATGATCGCAGTATTTTTTATAGTTTATATGATCACATTTTCCTACATTGAAGATCGAGATGTGCATCATTACATCATACATACAACGATAGATGAACAGATACCATTCTGTGAATATTTCATCGTACCATATCTATTATGGTTCTTATTTGTAGCAGTTACAGTTTTTTATTTTATGTTTTTTAATAAGAATCAATGGAAAGAATATTATCAGCTGATCATAACACTTGGAACAGGCATGACCCTGTTTTTGATCATCTCATTAGTATTTCCAAATGGACAGGATCTAAGACCAGTTCTTACTGGAGACAGCATTTTTATCAAAGCAGTACAGATGATCTATCACACGGATACTCCGACGAATGTACTTCCAAGTATTCATGTATTTAACTCTCTGGCATGCTGCGTTGCGATTTTGAAGAATCAGAGAAAATATAAGAAAAGCACTGATACAGCATGTGTTGTCTTAACGATATTAATTATCATGTCGACGATGTTATTAAAACAACACAGTGTGGTGGACGTAGTGCTCGCAGCCCTGATGTATACTGGATGTTACAGGATCATCTATGGGAATGAATTATGGTCACAGAATGCATTTCGCACGTCTATTTTCAGCGATCATTCGTAAACCACGCTTGACACGACCAAGAAAGATTTGCTATAAATACCAGAGAGAAACCGCAGAAATTGGAGTAGAGAAGAATGAGAAAAAAGATTTGGATGATCCTGGTATGCATCATATCCATGAGTTTTTGCATGGCAGGATGTACTGGCAATACAAGCAAGAAGAAATCGAATGGCAAGATAAGAATTACAACAAGTTTTTACACCATGTATGATTTTGCAAAGAAGATCGGTGGAGACAAAGTAGAAGTGATCAATTTAGTACCAGCAGGAACAGAACCTCATGACTGGGAACCATCAACGAAGGATCTGATCGAGATGGAAAAATCAGACATCTTTATTTACAATGGAGCCGGCATGGAACAATGGGTAGATGACGTTTTGGAAAGCCTTGATACGGAAGAACTTACAAGCGTTGAAGCATCCAAAGGGATCAAGTTACTAAAAGATCAGGATGCACATGAACACGATCACGAACACAACAGTGAGAATGATCCCCATGTCTGGTTAGATCCACAGAATGCAAAGTATGAGATGAACAAGATCAAGAAAGCATTGATCAAAGTGGATGCAGAGAATAAAGATTATTACGAAGCGAATTATAAGAGATACGCAAAAGAATGTGACAAATTAGATACATTATATAAGGAAGAAACATCCAAACTTACAAAGAAAGAACTTGTTGTGGCACATGAAGCATTTGGCTATCTATGTCACGCATATGGGTTAGAACAGATGGGAATTGAGGGATTATCCGCAGAGGATGAACCAGATCCCAAACAGATGAGCGAAGTGATCCGCTTTGCAAAAGAACATCAGGTAAAAACAATCTTTTTTGAAGAACTGGTGAGTCCGAAAGTAGCGAAAACCATTGCAAAAGAGACCGGAGCCAATGCAAAGATGTTAAACCCCCTGGAAGGACTAAGTAACAAAAAAATCAAAGCAGGAGAAGATTATTTTTCCGTAATGAAACAAAATCTCGCTGCGATCAAAGAGGCATTAAGCGAATGAGTGAATCAAACACAAAACAGATGATACAATTAAATCATGTAAAATTCGGATACAGTGATACGGAAGTCTTAGAAGAGATCAATCTGACGATCCATGAAGGCGAATATGTTGTTCTGACTGGTGAAAATGGAAGCGGAAAAAGTACACTTATGCGTCTGATCTTAGGTGAAATGAAACCAGATGAAGGAGAGATCATTCTGATGAATAACGATCCAAGATTAAAGAAACGGATCGGTTACGTGTCACAGAATGGGATCAGTAAGAACCAGAGCTTCCCAGCAACGGTAGAAGAGATCATGATCACAGGACTTTATCAGGAACTTGGCTTGTTTCATCTGCCACATAAAAAACATAAGAATAAGATCAAAGAGACACTAAGGGATTTTGGAATGGAAGAATTCCTTAAGAGACGGATCGGTGAATTATCTGGTGGACAGCAGCAGCGAGTGATGATCGCAAGAGCAATGATCGGAGATCCGAAACTTCTGATCTTAGATGAACCAACAACGGGAGTAGATGCAAGATCAACAAAGATCTTGTACGATATGCTCTATGAGATCAATACAAAATACAATACGACCATTTTTATGATCACACACGGAAGACTGCAGGAATGTAAAGGATGTGATCGTATTTTAAGAATGGATGAAGGGAGAATCGTGGAAGAATGATCGAGATGTTACAATACGGATTTATGCAGCGTGCATTTATTACAGGAATCTTACTGGCCGTGATCGCACCATTGATCGGAATCACGATCGTCTTAAAGAGAATGTCCATGATCGGAGATGCACTCTCTCATGCATCCCTGGCAGGTGTTGCTCTGGGGTTGTTATTAGGGATCAATCCAATCTTAGGAGCAATGGGAATCTGTCTGTTTGCAGCCCTGGGAGTTGAAGCGATCCGAAGAAAGATCCCAAGATATTCTGAGATGGCGATATCGATCATTATGTCAACAGGGATCGGACTTGCTGGTATCCTATCCGGATTCGTAAAAAACGGAACGAACTTTAACAGTTTCTTATTTGGAAGTATCATATCCATCAGCAAAGACGAACTGAAGATCGTATGTGTGATCAGTGTGTTAGTATTGCTCTGTGTATTGCTTCTATATAAAGAACTATTCTATATTGGATTTGATGAGAATGCAGCAAGGATCAGCGGTGTACCTGTCAAGACGATCAATTTTATCTTTACTTTATTGACCGCATTGACGGTATCGATCGCATCAAGAACGGTTGGAACACTGATCGTCTCATCCATGCTTGTGATTCCGATCGCATGCGGAATGCAGGTAGGACGAAGCTACAAAGCAGTCATGATCATCGGTGTGATCACAGCATTGGTCACAACAGTGATCGGATTAACACTGTCTTATTATGTAGGTCTTAAGCCAGGAGGAACGATCGTACTGCTCGAGGTGGTATGTTTCTTGATCCTTGCACTGATAAGCAGGTATACGAAGTAAATTTTTTGACATTTATCAGAAAATTTTATATAATAAAAAGAAGGCATGCATAACAGAATAAAACTGCATGCCTTCTTTTTTGGAAAAAACAATGAAAGGAAAGGCAAGTCAATGATTGTTCAGCTAATAGAAAATATATATCAGTTTTTATGGGGAGAATGGATTCATGTTCCGTTACCAGGAGGTGGAAGCCTGGGACTTTCGCTGCTCATTATATTGCTGCTTCCAGCAGGTATCGTTTTTACGATCAAAACAAAATTTTTACCAATCCGTCTGTTCCCGGATATGGTCAAAGCACTAACAGCAAACAATAAGAATGGAAAAGATGAAAAAAGCAGTCTTTCTTCTTTACAGACCTTGATCGTATCAACAGCAACACGTGTCGGAATGGGGAATCTGACAGGAGTTGTCGCAGCAATATCCGCAGGTGGAGCAGGGGCTGTATTCTGGATGTGGATCACAGCATTGCTTGGATCATCGACAGCCTTTATCGAAGCAACTCTTGCACAGTTACATAAAGAAAAAGACCCCCTGTATGGTGGATATCGAGGAGGACCAGCCTATTATATTCACCACTTTATGGAAGAGAGACAAGGAAAGAAGAAAAAACACACACTGATCGCTGTCTTATTTGCGATTTCAGGATTGATCTGCTGGTGTGGAATCAGTCAGGTGGTAAGTAATTCCGTGGCAGAATCATTCCACAATGCCTTCCATATTCCAACACTTTATACAACGATCGTGCTTGTTATTGTGGCAGCAGTGATCGTACTAAGGAAGAATGCAACTGTCAAAGTATTAGATATCGTGGTACCGATCATGGCAGTCATTTACTTCGGGATTACGATTTTTGTGATCCTCACGAATCTGCCAAGCATTCCAGGGGTTTTTGCAAGAATCTTCAAAGAAGCCTTTGGAATCCGTCAGGTCGCAGCCGGAGGATTTGGAGCAGTTCTTATGAACGGAGTGAAACGAGGATTATTCTCCAACGAAGCAGGATCAGGATCCGCACCATGCGCAGCCGCAGCAGCAGACTGTGAACGCCCAGCACAGATGGGACTGGTACAGGCATTAGGGGTATTCATCGACACGATCGTGATCTGCAGCTGTACGGCAATGTTAATGTTATTAGCACCACAGAATCTGACCAATGGATTAACCGGTATGAACTTGTTACAGACAGCAATGAACTACCATTTAGGAGGATTCGGAGTTGTATTTATCGCAGTGATCCTCTGGATGTTCAGCTTCTCGACATTCCTTGGAATCTTATTCTATGCAAGATCCAACGTCGCCTACCTGTTCGGTGACAAATGGGGATGGCAGACAGCCTATAAAGTATTAGCACTTGTGATGTTATTTATCGGAGGAATCCAGACCTATACATTCGTATGGGATTTAGGAGATGTCGGAATTGGGTTAATGACGATCTTTAATATCTTCATCCTGTATGCAATGTCAGGACAAGCAATCAAAGAGTTAAAGAACTATGAAGAAACAAAGAAGAAATCGATCGAAGAAAGAGCATATGCATTGCAGGAAGATGAATAGGAAGTAAATAAGTGAAAATGTCCAATGAAGCGATTATAAAATAAATTGCTGCATTGGACATTTTTAACATAAAATAAATTGTCAGTTACAGATTACACAAACAATTTCTTACGTGTCCTAAAATAAGCCATCAGAACCATCGTTCCAGTCAATACCCAAGAGATCGGATAGATCGCCATCAAAAGTTTATAATCATGGAACCAGTTACAGACCGTTGCAAGCCAGATCAAACGTAATACACAAGATCCAAACACCGTCAGGATCGCAGGAGTCATGGAACGTCCAAATCCACGCAGACAGCCACCACTGATCTCATAAGAACTTGTCAGACATTCGAATGTCAGAACGATCAAAAAACGAAGCTGAGCATAATGATAGACAGATGGATCACTTGTAAATAATCCAATAAAGAACGTACGGAATACAACAAAGATCGTACTAAGGACTCCGCAAGAGATCACACTGCACAACATTCCAAGACGAAAAATCTTCTTACAACGCCCCTCATCCTTCGCACCATAATTCTGTCCGGTAAATGTAACCACCGTCTGAGCAAAGGCATTGACCAGATAATAAGCAAAATATTCATAATTTAATTCCACCGCAGAACCCGCGATCCCGCCAGCTCCAAAACTGTTGATTCCAGATTGGATACAGACATTGGCAAGAGAGAACACCATTCCCTGAAGTCCCGCAGGAACCCCAATCTTCAGGATCTTAGAAACAGCATCCCGATCAATCGTCAAAGACTTAAAAGACAGGCGGATCGGAAGTTCTTCATGCGTCAGAAAATAAAGGATCTGAACCGCACTTGTTGCATTCGCACCAACCGTCGCAAGTCCGGCACCCGCAACACCCATATGAAATACAACGACAAATAGAAGATTCAAGATCACATTCACAACACCAGACACGATCAAAGCATACATCGGACGACGTGTATCTCCGATACTGCGAAGAATGGAAGCACCGAAATCATATAACATAAAAAATGGCATTCCAAGAAAATAAATCCGCAGATATAACGTTGCAAGATGAATGATATCCTTTGGTGCACCCATCAGCAAAAGGATTGGATGAGCCACAAACTGTCCAAGAATCAGTAAAAACACACCACTAAGCAGTGCAAGAGACACAGCGGTATGTACCACACGAGGGATCCGCTTCGTATCATTCTGTCCGATATAATTGGCGATTACAACATTAGAACCAAGAGAAATCCCAGAAAACAATGTAACCATCAAAGCGATCACAGAACTATTACTACCAACCGCCGCCAAAGCCTCGCTGCTCGCAAACCGTCCGACAACGGCAGTACCGACCGAATTAAAAAGCTGCTGTAAGATACTACAGGCAGCAAGCGGCATAGCAAACATTAACATCTTATCGAATAAACTTCCATGAAGCATATCCATCTTCACGGACTGTTTCGAAGAATTCTTCATATACAATACCCTCTTTCAAAAAACTATACAGATTCTAATACTTTTTGGGAAGATTATCAAGATGATTCCAGGAAAAACAACGAAGAAAGATGTATCAAATTCGAAACATTTCTTGTATAAAAAAAGCAGAATGATATACTAGGATGAGATATCAAGAAAACATACAAAAGAAAGAAGGAAAACACCATGCAAATCAGTATTCTGCTGTTAAAACAGATCGTACAACTATTCCTGATGATCCTCATGGGTTACATTATGGTAAAGATCAAATTTTTAAAAGAAGAAGACAGCAAAGTGATCTCAAAGATCATTCTCTATCTGATCATACCAGCCGTGATCATTCAGGCATTTCAGGTAGACTATACCCCAAGCATTATGAAAGGACTGGCAGTTGCATGTATCGCATCTGTGATCCTGCAGTTTTTATTACTGTTTGTCACATGGATCATGGGAAAAATGTTTCATTTGAACATGGTGGAATACACATCTGCCTACTATTCCAACTCAGGAAATCTGATCGTACCATTAGTCACCTATATCTTAGGAAAAGAATGGGTCATCTACGGCTGCGTCTTCATGAGTGTTCAATTATTCTTCATCTGGACCCACTGCAAATGTAAGATCAGTGGAGAAACAGAGATCAGTTTAAAGAAGATTCTGTTAAATATAAACATGATCTCTGTATTCGCAGGAGTCTTCTTATTCTTCACGAAGATCAGATTTCCAGAGATCATAGGAAATACCCTGTCATCCGTTGGAAGTATGATCGGACCATTAAGTATGATCGTCACAGGAATGCTGATTGCAGGCGTCGATCTAAAGAAAGTATTTACAAACAAAAGAATCTACCTGGTCACATTCATCCGATTAGTGATCGAACCGATCATAGCACTGGCAGTCATTATTCTATTAGGAATGAAAAACTGGCACCCACAGGCAGAAAACATCATCCTGATCACATACATGGCAGCGATCACACCATGCGCCTCAACGATCACACAGATGTGTCAGGTGTACGGAAACGATTCGAAATATGCAAGCGCGATCAATGTAATGACGACATTGCTGGCGGTGGTTACGATGCCGGTGTTTGTTTATTTTTATATGAATCTGTAATGTAAAATAATTACAAGTAAAATATTGACAAAAATGATAATGATAGTATAATAAGAAATAATCAAAAAGAGAACTTACATACAAGCGAGTAAGTTCTCTTTTTGATTGTACATTCTTCAAAAATTTATAATGGAGTAAGATTTTATTGTCTATAATACTCCAAGAAATCACGAAGCTTCACAGAAGCATCCTCAAGCACTTCCACACGAGGCAGATAAACTACTCTGAAATGATCCGGATCCTTCCAGTTAAATCCACTTCCATGCACGATCAGAATCTTCTTCTCACGAAGCAGATCAAGAGCAAACTGCTCATCATTTGTAATGTTAAACTTCTTCGTATCAATCTTCGGGAAGATATAAAAAGCAGCTTTTGGTTTCACTGCACTGATACCAGGGATATCACACAATGCGTTATAAATAAATTCTCTCTGTTCATAAATACGTCCACCAGGAATGATGTAATCATTGACACTCTGATGGCCGCCAAGTGCTGTCTGGACAACTGCCTGTGCAGGAACATTGGAACAAAGGCGCATATTTGATAACATATTTAAACCTTCAATATAATCCCTCGCGATCGCCTTATTACCACTTAAGATCATCCATCCGATACGGAAACCAGCAATCATATGAGACTTGGATAAACCAGAGAATGTCACACAGAACAGATCAGGAGCTAAGGAAGCGATAGATACATGCTCTTCTCCATCCATCACCAGACGGTCATAAATCTCATCAGAGAAGATCATCAACTGATGTTCTCTCGCGATATCAACGATCTGCTGTAAGACTTCTCTTGGATAAAGAGCTCCCGTTGGATTGTTAGGGTTGATCAGAACGATTGCTTTTGTACGGGAATTTACCTTTCGCTTGATATCTTCCATATCAGGATACCATTCAGACTGTTCATCACAGATATAATGAACTGCTTTCCCACCAGCAAGCGTTGCACAAGCCGTCCATAAAGGATAATCCGGAGAAGGGATCAAGATCTCATCCCCATCATCTAATAAAGCAGACATTGACAGATTGATCAGCTCACTGACACCATTTCCAGTATAAATGTCATCGATATCAACATTTGGGATCTTCTTAAGCTGCGCATACTGCATGATCGCCTTTCTTGCAGCAAATAATCCCTGAGAAGCGGAATATCCCTGGCAGTCAGCTAACTGATGTCTCATATCATAGATGACTTCATCCGGGGTTCTGAAACCAAATGGAGCAGGATTCCCGATATTTAATTTCAGGATATGAGTTCCGTTACGTTCCATGCGGTTCGCTTCATCTACGACAGGGCCACGTACATCGTAAAGCACATTATCTAATTTGGTAGATTTGCTAAATGTTCTCCTTGGAGAAGTTTCTAGATTCACAGTATTCCCTCCATTTCCAGAAAGCCAGTCAGCATCGACATCAAGAGTTTCTGATAAGAAATGAAGAATCTCCGCGCGAGGAACCGTCTTGCCACTGACATACTGGCTGATATGACTCTTCCCGACCTTGACTCCGGCAGTCTCTGCTGCATGAATAAGATCAACCTGTTTCATATGTTTTTGTTCCATTGCAGACTTTAAGCGATCTGCAAAGGTAAATGTCTGATTCATAACACCCTCCGATAAAAGTTCAAAATAAAATTCAAAGTTCAAATGATTTTGTTTAATATAGCACAAAAACAAGAAAAGTTCAATGAAAAGTTCAAAATAAAAGCCAAAAGTTCAAAGAAACAATATACAAAATAAGAAAAAAAATTAAAGTTCGACAAAAAGTACAAAGATTCGTATTGAAATTTAGAAAATATATGCTATACTTTGGAAAGTATAGATAATTAACACAAAGTGTAAAAATAAATGGGGATGAAATAGAATATGGAAGCAACAAGATTACAGATGCAGAACTTCCTAATCTTTTTATTAGATCTGGTGGGAGTTACTGTTGGTTATTTTGCAGCAGTATGGCTGCGGTTTGGAAATATTGAAACAGGGTATACCGTGATGGGGAATGATACGTATTATCGTTGGCTCATTGCGATCGTAGTACTTATGATGATCTACTTTCTGTTTCGTCCGAATCGTGGCTTTTTTAAGCGCAAATTTATAGAAGAAATGAGAATGAATCTGCAGACGGTCGTCCTGATGGCAGCAGGAATGGCGATGGTCGCATTCCTGATCCAAGATGCAAAAGATTACTCCAGATTTATATATATCTTTACTTCTGGATTTGGCTTTGTATGGATGCAGATCATACATCGAGCTTATCGGAAGTATTGGTTATCAAGAAGAAAGGATCATTCTTATGCAAGAAAGATGATGATCATCACAACGAGTGATCATGTAGAAGAAGTAATCGGGAATATCATGGAAGAGAAGAACTGGGACCTGTGGATCACAAGTGTTGCAGTTGTGGACAAAGATATGACAGGATGGCTTATCAACGAGATTCCGGTTGTGGCACATTCGTATCGAAGTATTTTTGAATATGCGATGCGGTCGGTTGTAGATGAAGTATTCTTATATATACCGATGGATGACGAATTCCCAATTGCGGTGACGGTACAGAACTTTGAGGACATGGGAATTAAGACGAATCTTAACATTTCCCAGTTCCAGATCAATGAGAATCTGGAACGATCACTGGAGAAGGTTGGACCTTATGAGAGTGTAAGTTTCTCTGGTCATAATGTATCATTTGTCATGCTGATGATGAAGAGAGCAATGGACATTGCCGGGGGATTGGTTGGAATGCTGATCACAGCGATTGCAGTGATCATTGTCGGACCACTGGTGAAGCTAGAATCACCAGGGCCGCTGTTCTTCTCACAGAAGAGAGTTGGGAAGAATGGAAGAATCTTCAAGATCTATAAGATCCGTTCGATGTATCAGGATGCGGAAGAGCGCAAGAAAGAGCTTATGGCACAGAATGAGATGGACGGCTTGATGTTTAAGATGAAAGACGATCCGAGAATTACCAAGGTTGGAAAGTTTATCAGGAAGACTAGTATTGATGAACTTCCACAGTTTTGGAATGTACTGAAGGGGGATATGAGTCTGGTAGGGACAAGACCGCCTACAGTGGATGAGTTTGAACAGTATAGTGCTTACCATAAGAAGAGACTTTGCCAGAAGCCTGGGCTGACTGGGGTTTGGCAGGTGAGTGGAAGAAGTACGATCACGGACTTTGAGGAGATTGTTCAGATGGATGTTGATTATATTGATCATTGGTCTATCTGGAGGGATATTGGGATATTGTTTAAGACAGTGTGGCTTGTTGTTTGTGGGGATGATGGGGCACAGTAGGTAGATTTGAGAGTGTGGAGTTATGGATTAGTTGATTGTTGATTGAATGAAGGGGACTATCAAATTGAAAAAAAGAGGTAACAAGAATTTAAGAATTGCGATGATCGGTCATAAGGTTGTTCCATCTAGAAGAGGTGGAATTGAGCGCGTATTGACGATTATGTGTCCATTAATGATAAAAAAAGGCCACCAAGTAACATGCTTTAACCGATCTGGCGATAAAGTGGAAAATGAATATGTAAAAACTGTAAAAAGGAAAAAGTATAGGGGAGTTCAGTTAAAGAAAGTAATAACGATCAATAAAAGAGGATTAGCAGCGATGACATCCTCTTTTTCTGCTGCAATTTGTGCAGCATTTGGAAAATATGATGTTGTACATTTTCATGCAGAAGGACCAAGTGCATTTCTATGGATTCCGAAACTGTTTGGAAAGCGCTGTATCGTAACGATTCATGGAATTGACTGGGCGAGAGATAAATGGAAACACGGATTTGGTTCCAGATATATTAAGTTTGGGGAATATATTGCAGCAAAGTATGCAGATGAAGTGATTGTATTAAGTGAAAAAGTACAGAAGTATTTTAAGAAGTTTTATGATAGAGATACTGTTTTGATTCCGAATGGGGTTATGACGCATGAGAATCAGAAAGCGGATTTGATCACTCAGAAATTTGGACTTCATAAGGATGAGTATATTTGTGCATTATCACGACTGACAGAAGAAAAGGGAATTCATTTCTTGATTGAGGCGTATAAGGAACTTAAAACAGATAAGAAACTAGTGATCGCTGGGGCTACGAGTGATACGGATGGGTATGTGAAGATGCTGAAAGAGATGGCTGGAGATGATCCGAATATTATCTTTACTGGATTTGTTTCTGGAAAGTTACTGGAAGAGATTTATAGTAATGCTTATGTTTATGTGCTGCCTTCTAAGTTGGAGGGAATGCCACTTAGTCTGCTTGAGGCTATGAGTTATGGGAACTGTGTGATCGGGTCTGATATTGCTGAGATTGCTGATGTGGTTGAGGATAAGGCGATATTGTTTAAGAAGGCTAATGTGGAAGACCTTAAAGAAAAGCTACAGATGGTTTGTGATGATGTGGAGCTTGTGGAGAAGTATAAGAGTGAAGCATCTGGGTATATCTGTGGGAAGTATAATTGGGAAGATGTTGTTAGTCGGACATTGAGAGTATATCAGAAGGGAAAAAAGATCAATGAAAATCTTAATGATAAACAAGTTTCTATATCCTAATGGTGGATCAGAAACATATATCTTCAAATTAGGAGAATATTTAGAAAAACAGGGACACGAAGTAGAGTTCTTTGGTATGGAACATGAAGGAAGATGTGTAGGAAACAGTGTAGATGCTTATACATCTGATATGGATTTTCATGGTGGAAGTAAACTTGCGAAGTTAACATATCCATTAAAGACAATCTATTCTAAAGAAGCAAGAACAAAGATCAGGCAGGTACTGGATGATTTTCAGCCAGATGTGTGTCATATCAATAACTTCAACTATCAGTTGACACCAAGTATTATTGTAGAAATCCAGAAATGGAGAAAAGAGACAGGAAAGAACTGCAGAATCGTATTTACAGCACATGACTATCAGCTTGTCTGTCCAAACCATATGTGTAACAATCCTAATACACATGAAAACTGTGAAAAATGTTTAGGTGGACATTTCTTAAATTGTACAAAAGGAAAATGTATCCATGGAAGCACCGCAAAGAGTGCAGTTGGAACCATGGAAGCTGAGTTTTGGAAACTAAAAGGAACTTATAAATATATTGATGCAATGATCTGTTGCAGTCATTTTATGAAAAAAAAGTTAGATAGTAATCCATTGTTTGCAAAGAAAACAATCGCATTACATAACTTTATTGATAAAGTAGAATGGGAAAATACAGAGAAAAAAGACTATGTTCTGTATTTTGGACGTTTCTCTGAAGAAAAGGGAATTGGAACTTTGATTGATGTATGTAAATCATTACCAGATGTTCCATTTATCTTTGCTGGAACTGGTCCGTTAGAAGATCAGATCGAAGGAATTCCAAATATTAAGAATGTCGGATTCCAGACAGGCGAAGATCTAGAAAAACTGATCAGAGAAGCAAGATTTTCTATTTATCCATCTGAATGGTATGAAAACTGTCCATTCTCAGTGATGGAATCACAGATGTATGGAACTCCAGTATTAGGAGCGAACATTGGTGGAATTCCAGAACTGATTCAGGAAGGAAAAACAGGAGAGTTATTTGAAAGTGCAGCTGCTGATGATCTGAAAGCGAAGATCAAACATCTGTGGGAAGATAAGGAATTAACAGCTTCTTATACAGAAAATTGTAAAGATATCAGTTTTGATACAATTGATGAATATTATGAGAAGTTGATGAAGATTTATACAGGAAGAGTTCGAGGAAATCGAGCAGCAAGTAAACAAAAAGGGAAGTTGAGTGAGAAAAAAATGAGTAAAGATAAGAAAGTTAAAAAGTTAAATGGTACAGTTATTGTTACATATCGTTGTAACGCAAGATGTAATATGTGCAATCGTTACAAGAAACCATCTACACCAGATGAAGAAATCAGTTTAGAGACAATTAAAAAGTTACCACCAATGTACTTTACAAACATTACTGGTGGAGAACCATTTATCCGTACAGACTTAAAAGATATTGTACGTGAATTATACAAGAAATCAGATCGTATCGTTATTTCAACAAATGGTTTCTTTACAGATCGTATTGTAGATCTGTGTAAAGAATTCCCTGACATCGGAATTCGTATCTCTATCGAAGGATTAGAAGAAACAAATAACAAGATTCGTGGATTAGAAAATGGATTCCAGCGTGGATATACAACATTAAAGAAATTAAGACAGATGGGTATGAAAGATGTTGGATTTGGTATGACAGTACAGGATGCAAACTGTAAAGACTTAGTACCACTTTATAAGATTTCCGATAAGATGGGAATGGAATTTGCAACGGCTTCCTTACATAACAGTTTTTACTTTGTAGAAGCAAAGAATATCATCAAAAACCGTCCAATGGTTGCAAAACAGTTTGAAAACTTAGTAAATGAATTGTTAAACAGCAATTCACCAAAGAAATGGTTCCGTGCTTACTTTAACCATGGATTGATCAATTATATTTATGGACAGAAGAGATTACTTCCATGTGATATGAGTTTTGACACATTCTTTATTGATCCATATGGTGATGTTATGCCATGTAATGGAACAAAAGATAAAGAAGTTATGGGTAACTTAAATGAACAGAGTTGGAATGAATTATGGAACAGCAAAGAAGCAGAGGAAGTTCGTAAGAAAGTTCGTTGCTGTGACCGTGATTGCTGGATGATTGGTTCTGTATCACCTGCGATGCATAAGTATATTTGGGTTCCTGCTCTTTGGGTTGTAAAACATAAATTCTTACGTTTCTTTAAGAAGAAAAAATATAGCATGTATGAGAATAAGATCGTTCGTGATTATAAGAAGGGTATTGTTACTAAGGAAGAACTTGATAAGTGTTCTACTTGCGATATGTGTGCGACGATCAATGATGGATTGTCTGCGGCTTCTAAAGAGCAGTTAGTTGGTAAGAGTGGAGAAGAGATTGTGGATGCGGATATTAGGGCGCAGATGGAGAAGTAGAGGATGAATATACTTTATATAGCATATTCTTGCAATCCATTTGCAGGAAGTGAAGATAAGATTGGTTGGTGTGTTCCCTATGAAAGTGCAAAGACAAATAAGGTATATGTAGTTACCAAAGAAGAACAGAGGGAACCAATTGAAAAGTATTTACAGACACATGTACTTGAAAATATTGAGTTTTATTATGTAGATATTCCAAACTTTTATAAAAAAGTGTTTAAAGGTTTTATGTATTCTGGAAGACTTAATATATGGAATAAACGTGCGTTTCCAATTGTAAAAAAGCTTTGTTGTGACAATAAGATTGATATAATACATCAAATTACGCCAATTGAGTTTCGTGCGATTGGGGATTATGGAAAAATAGAGAAAGTAAAGTTTGTATGTGGTCCACTTGGTGGAGGAGAGTTTTTACCTAAAGGATTGAAAGAATATGCTAAAAGTCACCAAATTGTCGAAATTATTCGTGTATTAATAAACCACTGGTATCGATTTAAATTGAAGGTTACAGGAAAATTAAACAGGTGTGACTATATTATGTTTGCAAATAAAGAAACACAGGAATTTCTTGTAGGAGTAGATTTAAACTGTTCAAAAAATTGATTTTTGAGAATTACATTAGGATAGATGGGTTAGTAGAAGTGATTGGATAGAATGGATGGTATGAAATGAACCGAATTTGTAAAGAACCTATAACAGAGGTTGCAATTGATATAACTGATATTCAATATACTAATATTGAAAAGGAGAATGACAAGTGCATTTTTTTTGTGGCATGTAGAATGATATACCGTAAAGGAATAGATTTTTTATTGGATGCATTGACAAAAATTCCCGAGAATCTTAATTATCAAGTAAGAATTGTCGGTGATGGTCCTGAATTGAGTCATTTGCAGAAACGTTGTAAAAAAAATGGTAATTTATCTAAACATGTGTATTTTACAGGAGCAATTCCATATACAAAGATGGAATGTGAATATATAAAAGCAGATGTTTTTATCATGCCTAGTATACGAGAGACAACAGGAACAGTTTTATTGGAGGCAATGTCAAAGGGAATTCCAGTTATTACGATTAATAAATTTGGTGGAGCTATACTTTTTGATAAGAATACGGGATGGCTTTATAATGGAAATAACAAAGAACAATATGTTGAAAATTTAAAAAGTGCCATTTTGGAGTGCATTTTAAATCCTAATGAAATAGTAAGGAAAGGAAAGAATGCATGTAAGAAAGCAGAAAATTACACATGGCAAGAAAAAAATAAAAAATATCAAAAAATATATAAAAAATTACTGGAAAATTAGTTTATATACTATGGAGGAAAGATTAAATGGTTGGAGTATGTATAAAATATATGCATGAGAATTATGGTGGTATATTACAGGCATATGCTACAGTTAGTTATTTGGAAAATAAGAATGTTGAATATGAACTTATTAGATATACAAAAAAGAAAAATATTTTGGAAACTATAAAGGATGTGCCACGACTTTTCAATGCTGTTTGGTTTAACAGTAGGTATGAAGGAATCCAAAGGAAGGTTAGTTTAAAAAAACATCCAGAATATGCGAAAAATAATGAAATTCGTATGAAAGCGTTTGCTGGATTTAAAAAATGGGCATTTAAAAGATTTTCAGATGAATATGTAGGATATTCAGAATTATGTAGAGGTGGGAAAAAATATTCAGCTGTAATAACGGGAAGTGATCAGCTTTGGAGCCCCGCAGGATTACCGACAAATTATTATAATTTAATGTTTGTTCCTGATAGTACGTTAAAAGTTTCTATTGCTTCGAGTTTTGGAGTAAAAGAAATCCCATGGTATCAAAAGAAAAGAACAATACAGTATTTGAATCGTATTGAACATATCAGCATGCGCGAAAATAGAGGAAGCGAAATTGTTAAGGAGCTAACAGGGCGAACTGTTCCAACAATTTTAGATCCAGTATTCTTTTTGAGCAAGGATGAGTGGCTAGAAAGGATTCCTAATAAAAGAGAAATTGAAGAACCATATATTTTTGCATATTTTCTTGGCGCTAATCAAAAACATCGAAATGCAGTACAGAAATTGGCGAAAGATAAAGGTATAAAAGTTGTTGCTTTAAGACATATGGATCAATATGTGGAAGAAGATGAAAATTTTGGAGATATTGCACCATATGATGTAAGCCCTAAGAGATTTTTAAATCTTTTACGAAATGCAGAATATGTTTGTACGGATTCTTTCCATGGAACTGCATTTTCGATTCTAAATCAAAAACAATTTGTAGTATTTAATAGATATGCAGAGAATTCTAGCTTTTCTAAAAATTCACGAATCGACACTCTATGTACAAATTTTGGGGTTGAGAAACGTCGATATAAAGAAGGAATGGATTTGATATCTGTTGTAGAGAAGGATATTGATTATAATTTGATTAACAAAAAATATGAAAAACTCAAGAAAACAACAGATGATTATTTGAGTGTGATATTAAATGAAATTAAAAATCGTGCTTAGAAGGAGAAAAAACTTATGATAGTCAGCAGTAACAATAGATATGAAAATTTGGATGGTCTAAAAGTTATTGCCGCTTTTGGAATTGTTGCTATGCATGTATCAGCTAATATGGGGCATCCATTGACATCAATATTTACGACAAATATTATAGGAACAATGACACATTTTGTAAAATTATTTTTAATATTGAGTGGATTTGGAATGTGTTGTGGATATTATGTAAAATTTAAGGAAGGAAAAGCTGATATTGAAAAGTTTTATAAACGTAGATTTTCTAAGAATATGCCATTTTTTGTATTACTTGTATTTATTGATACATTAGTTAGTATAAGAGGAGTAATATGGAGAGATGTTTTTGCATCATTGACAATGGCGTTTAATTTGATGCCTACACATGATATGTCAATTGTTGGAGTTGGTTGGACATTAGGAGCTATATTTGTTTTTTATTTTCTATTTCCTTTCTATGTTTTTTTGCTATCAACAAAAAAAAGAGCATGGTGTACTGCTGGCATTTGTTTAATTTTAAATTGGTGTTGTTGTAATTATTATGAATTTGTGGGGAAAGCAGATGGAGCTAACTTTTTGTTCTTGTCTGTTTATTTTGTAGTCGGTGGAATGATTTATCTTTACAAAGAAGATATTGAAAAGAAGATGAGACAAGTACCAGTATATGTTGCAATATTAGTAATATTATTGGTAACCATAGTATGGTACTTAATACCTTCAAGTGAATTTTCGGTTTGGTTCACTTTGAAAACAATAATACTTTTTGTTGTTTGGATAGTAGCGGCTATATCATATAAATCAAAAATATTAGGGAATAGTATTACTAAAAAATTGAGTAAAGTAAGTTTAGAAATATATCTTTCTCATATGATGTTATTTCGTGTGGTTGAAAAAATTGGATTTTCTAATCGGATAACAAATAAAAATATTTCTTATTTGACAACATTATTTTTTACAATCATACTAACAATTATATTTTCTGTATTTGCAAAAAGCGTGATTGATAGCTGTTTAAGAAAATTAAAAAATTGGAGATGACAAAATGATTAAGATTTTGAATAAAGAAAATTGCTGTGGATGTACGGCATGTTTTAATATATGTCCTAAAAAATGCATTTCAATGCAATCGGATGAAGAGGGATTTTTATATCCAATAATTGAAGAAAGCAAATGTATAGATTGTGGTTTGTGTGAAAAAGCATGCCCAATATTGAATTATAAACCGATTAATGGGAAATTGCCCGAAGCATATGTTATTCGTACAAAAGATAAAGATGATCTTATGCAAAGTACATCGGGAGGTTTTTCAACACCACTCGCACAATGGTTTTTTAATAATGAAGGAAGTGTGTGGACAGCAAGTTATGATGAGGACTGGAAAGTTGTACATAGAAAATTTACTAAAACTGGCATGGAATTTTCTAAAACAAGAGGATCAAAATATGTTCAAAGTTATTTAGGAGACGCATATACAAGAATTCAAGAGGAATTGAAAGATGATAAATGGATTTGTTTTATAGGGACTACTTGTCAAGTATATGGATTAAAGCAATTTCTAGGTAAGGATTATGAAAAATTAATAACTGTAGATTTGGTTTGTCATGGAACACCATCACCTAAATTATGGAAGAAATATATAGATTTTCAAACTAAAAAATATTCTTCCGCGATAACAGAAATTAATTTTAGAAATAAAACTTATGGTTATCATAGTGGTACTATGATGTTAGAATTTAAGAATGGGAAAAAATATACAGGTAGTGCAAGAGTTGATTATATGTTAAAAAGTTTTTTTACAGAAATATCTTCTAGACCTTCTTGCTATGAGTGTAAATTTAAAAATATAAATCGTGTTAGTGATTTTACAGTATTTGATTGCTGGCATATGGAAGATCTTCTTGGGAAAAAAGATGACGATAAGGGATATACAAATGTTTTGGTTCATACAGAAAAGGGAAGAGTTATAATGGAAAAAATTTCAGATGCATATGAAGTTTTTCATGTTGATGCTGAAAAAGCAATTGCGTTAGATGGAATTATGGTTTGTAATTCTGCTATTCCTCATAAAGATAGAAAAGACTTTTATAAAGATTTAGATGAAAATAGTCTGGAAGATCATATTCAAAAGTACATAAAAATTACTTTTAAAGATAAAGTTTTGGAATCAATAAAAGGGGTTGCATATAAGTGGGGATTCATGAAGCTATTGAGAAAATTAAAGGGGTGATGTACTGTGCTTCGGATAAAAAAAGTTCGACAAATAGATATGTTTTTTCTTTTAGTAATGATTGCATATGCATTTGATTTTGGAAATATTAAATATGCGATTGCATGGTGCTTTTCTGCGGTATATTTTCTTGGAAATAGGATGTATGAAAGACATAAATGGAGAGGAATTGGGAAAAATTATTTATTAATTTTAAAGGGCATTACAATTTTATTTGTTATAACAGCAATACTTCAAATAGCAAATGGATTTAATTCATATGCAATAAATGAAGCAATATATTATTATACTCCTTTGCTTTTAGTGATTGTATATTCTCAATTTTCTGATGCAGAAGAAATAGAAAGTATAATGAATTATTTATTTGCGCTATATATTATAGTATTTTTAAAGAACTTCTCTGGGCAGCTTACGCTTGCAAATATAAGAAGTATTTCTTTTGTGGATTCATATAGCCCATTTGAAAGTGAATTAGCTTTTGTATTCTTAATTTTTGAGTGTTTTTATCTTTATAATAGTGGAAAGAAGACAAATGCAATACTTTCATTGATTCTATGTGTTTTGAGCTTTAAAAGAATTTGTATGATTGTAGCTATTTCTTTCTTTCTTTTTTCGAAACATCTTGTTAAAAGAAAGAATATTGATAAAAAAATCATTATTCTTGTAACAGCTTTTTTTGTTGTAGTACCGATAATTACGTGTATGATGTTAAATAGTCAATTTGAAGCTTGGTTTTACCATACATTTCATGTAACTTTGTATGAAGCTACTCTTAGTAGATCTTCTAGAATAGAGGCTGTTATGAATTCGGGACAAATTAAATATGGATTAGGGTCAGTTACTACATATTTGACTAAATATTTGAATACTATGCATGGGTCAAATTTTGTAAGTCGTAGCATGCATAATGATTTAGTTCAGATGTATTTAGAATGTGGAATTATTGGATCAACCATTTTTACATATGTTTATATGAAAGCAGCAGCGGTTAGTAGAATGTCTTTTGTGTTAATGAGTTATATATTTTTTGAATGTTATTTTAATCATCTTTTTGGAGCAGGGTGTACACATATTTGGATTTTAACATATTTGATGATGTCAGTAGCAGGTATAACAACGAAAAATAAAGAAATAATGGAGAAAAAAAATGGAACGAATAACAGTTTTTACACCAACCTATAACAGAAGACAATCATTGACCCGCGTTTTTGAAAGTTTACAAAAGCAAACGTATAGAGATTTTAATTGGATTATTGTTGATGATGGATCAAAAGATGATACTAAAAGTCTTATAGATGAATTTATAGTTAAAGCAGATTTTAAAATTATATATATTTATCAAGAAAATGCAGGTAAACATTCTGCAATAAATAGAGGACTCAAGGAAACAACTTCAGAATTATTTTTGATTGCGGATTCGGATGATTCATTTAAGGAAAATGCATTAGAGATATTTATTAATACTTGGGAATCAATACCATTGGAAGAAAGAAGTCAATATAAAGGAGTTATTGCAAAATGTTATAATGCTGAAGATGGAACTCCAATTGGATTTTATCCACAGCATATGTTCGATAGTAATGATCTTGATGCATATTTTAGACTTAGACTATGTTTCGAAAAATGGAATATAGTTCGTACAGATATAATGAAAGAAATGCCTTTTCCAGAACCAAATGAGAAGTTGAAATTTTATCCAGAATCTGTTGTATGGTGGAGAATGGCGAGAAAATATAAGACTCGTTATATTGATGAAAATATAAGAGCTTATTATCATGACCAAGAAAATTCTGTTATTAATCAAAGCACAGGACGTGCTAGAGAAACGATATACTTATGGAGATATTATATCAATGAGGCGATGGATTATTTTTGGAAATATCCAAAAGCATTTATAAAAGCGTATATAGGATATAGCCGCGATAATATTAGAATTGGGCGAAAATATAGAGAAGCTATTTCATCAATTAACGGAATTTATAGAAAACTATTTGTTACTTGTGGATATCCTATTGGATATTTGTTAGCGATTAGAAAGGGGATAAACAAATAATGAAATCAATATGTTACCTAGTTCCGTATTTTGGAAAATTTCCATCAGGATTTAAGATGTGGTTGCTTTCATGTGCAGCTAATGAGACGATAGATTGGATTTTAATTACAGACGATAGAACAAAGTATGATTATCCAGATAATGTAAAAGTACATTATTGTTCTTATGATAGTATAAAAAAAAGAATACAAGACAATTTTGATTTTCCAATAGTTATTAGTAGGCCATGGAAATTGTGTGACTATCGACCTGCATATGGAGAAATATTTAGTGATGAATTAAAAGATTACGATTATTGGGGCCATTGTGATATGGACATGATTTTTGGTGATATACGAAAATTTATAACAGATGAAATATTAGAAAGGTATGATAAAATAGGTTTTCAAGGTCATTCTGTTTTATATAGAAATACAACTGAAGTTAACAAACGTTATCGAATGAGTGTAGAGGGTGCACCAAATTATAAAGATGTATTTACATCAGGTGATGGAAAATTTTTTGACGAAGTTGGTATATGTGAAATATATGATGCATTAAAAATTCCATATTATAGAGAAACTAATTTTGCACATTTAGATCGATTTACGACAAGTTTTTATTTGTTATATCTTCCAGAGGAATATGGATTTAAAAATAATAAACAAGTTTTTAGTTGGGAAAATGGAAAAATAATCAGAAATTATTTAAATGGAAGTAAAGTTGAAAGTGAAGAATATATGTATATTCACCTTTTTTCAAGACCAATTTCTTTTAAAGCAAAGACGTATTCTAAAGATATTATTTATGCTATCTATCCTGATATAGTTAGAGAAATAAAAAAAGAGCAACTTAATTATAAATTTATTAAGAAACATGGAACTTGTAGTAAATTAAGATTTTATGTTAAAGTAGCATGGTTTTACAGAAAAAAAATAACGATTAAAAAAGTACTCTTTTACCTTAGAAAAAAAGCAACACTTGCAACAAAGAGAGGATTTAATTAAATGAAAAAAGGGAACAAAAGTATAGCAATAAAGGTTGTTGAATTAATTTTTGCTGCATTTATAGCTAAAGGATTGGGATTTGTCCGCGAAATGGTTTTAGCTAATTATTATGGGACGAGTTATGTATCCGATGTATTTGTTGCCGTTCAAAATATTCCTGCAATTATTTTTACATTATTTGGAACAGCTGTTACAACAGGATTTATTCCTCTTTATTCAGAACTAAGTGTAAAGAAAGGAAAAAATGAGGCCGATAGATTTGCTAATAATGTCTTTAATGTATTTTTAGTTTTGGCAATTGTATTGTCTTTATTAGGGATGATATTTTCTGAATGGTTAGTTAGAATATTTGCTGGGGGATTTAGTGGGGAAACTTTTCTATTATGTAATAAGTTTGCAAAAATCATTATGCCGACTAGTATAGCAATAATATTAGTTTATGTATATAATGCGTATTTACAGATTGAAGGATATTTTAATCAAAATTCTTTGATGAATGTTCCATATAATGTTATGCAGATATTGTTTATTGCGATAGGATTTTATGTTGGAAATGTATATATATTGGCAATAGGATTATTGATTGCGTCGTATAGTCAATTTGCTTATTTGGCAGTATTAACGAAAACAAAAACTTCTTTTAAACACAAATTTATATTAAAATTGAGAGATCCAGCAATAAGGAGAATGTTGATTCTTGTTGGACCAGTATTTATTAGTACTGGTGTAAATCAATTAAATACAATTATTGATAGAGCACTGGCATCAGGATTGACAGAGGGAAGTGTTTCGGCATTAAATTATTCTAGTGAAGTAGCCAATATTGTTACACAAGTTATTATATTAAGTTTAACAACAATATTGTATCCTCAGATGACTAGATTATTTGCAACAAATGAAAAAAAATCTCAAAGTGATTTTACTGAAAAATACGTTAGTATAGTAACTTTGCTAGTTTTGCCACTTACGGGCTTGATTTTTATTTTTTCAAAAGAAATTATACAAATTTTGTTTGGTAGAGGAGCATTTGATACAAATACAGTTGAATTTGTTAGCAGAGCATTAAAAATATATGCACTAGGAATTATTGGAGCCTCTTTTAGAGATGTTTTGAATAAGGTATTTTATTCAATGAAGAACACAGTAATTCCTATGGTAAATGGTGTCATAGCTGTTGTGTGTAATATAATAATGAATTTTGCATTGGTTGGGCAATACAAATATTTGGGACTTGCGATAGCGACAGCTCTTTCATCTACTATTTGTACGATTCTTTTGTTTATTCAATTAATAAGAAAATTAGATGGATTACAAGTTAAATTGATAGGAAAAGAATTTTTAATTTCAGTTGTTGGAACTGGAATTATGTGTATTGTAGTATATATTTCAATGAATACTTTTAGTATTTCTAGTGATTTAATTAGATGTTTAGTTTTGGGAAGTATTGGTGTTATAATTTATATGTTAATACTTGTATTAGTGAGAGAAAAACATATAGAAGAAGTATTAAAAAAGATAAAAAAATGTAGGTAATAAGAAAGCTATTGGTTAGAAAGAAACAATTATGAAAGAAAATGATAGAATGTTAAAAAAAGTAAACATGAGAGAGGGGGGTGAGAGAAAGCTGGATTGATGTTCTAAAAGGAATAGGAATCATATTAGTAGTTATAGGGCATACTAGTATGGAGAATCCATTAGTAAAATGGATATATGTATTTCATATGCCACTTTTTTTTGCATTATCAGGCTATATGTTTGGAAGAGGAAGAAAACAATATACATTTGTAAAATTTACAGAAAAAAGAACCCAATCATTATTATTGCCTTTTATAATATTCCGTATATTATTGGTGATTTATTGGATCATAATAGAATCTCATTTTAGAAATTTAGATTTAGGACCTATTTGGTTTTTAATTGTTTTGTATATTGTTGAACTTGCTGCATACATAATTTTAGAGAAAATATCACTATATGTAGATTGCTTATTTGTATTAGGAGTATTTTGTATTTTATATTATCATTCGGAGAATGCAGGCTGCTTTTATGGGGCGGTTATTGTTCTATGTCTTTCGTTTTTGTCGGATTTTTTTGACGGGAAAATTGCAAGACATTTTCATCAGGTGACCGAATGGGGAAAAATGTTAGACCCTATTGCGGACAAACTGACCCAAGCGGCACTTGCGATTATGTGTACCGTGCATTTTCCTGCGACCATCTGGTTGTTTTTATTATTTGCAGCAAAAGAAATTTATATGGGGCTGATGGGATTACTTGTGATTCGAAAGAAAAATCAGGTTTTTGGTGCCAAGCGGTTTGGAAAAATTGGTACGGCAGGCTTGGATTTTGGAATTTTAGCACTTATTTTATTCCCCGGCATGCCTCTTTTAGTATCGAATTTATTGATTCTGGTACTGATGATTTTAATGGTTGTTGTGATGTTTAACGATATTTCGAAGTTCTTTGCATAAAATCATCTACAAAAATAAAGGGGATTCATTGTATAGAATTGCCAAAGATTCACTTTTGGTAATTTTGTACAATGG
>ENA-OQQW01000338-OQQW01000338.1-human-gut-metagenome-genome-assembly--contig:-NODE-338-length-33769-cov-26.512695_pt1 | contig 33769 bp, 40 predicted proteins | sample MGYA00243234_ERZ505098 | MGnify/ENA primary metagenome ERZ505098 (study PRJEB26097, sample SAMN02712086) | human gut metagenome | biome: Gut microbiome | host: Homo sapiens | place: Denmark... | reverse complement strand
AGCCGAAAACCGCATATAATAAGGAAGTTTTTGAACCATTCCAGACGATAGCCAAAATCGAAGAAAAACAGGGGTATCAACCTAACTTTGTAGAATTTTTAACAAAATGAATAATATGCAGAATTTTTGAATAAATATACAAGAATATGCAAAAAGAAAAGCACCCACTTTTTACAGTGAGTGCCTTTTTAATAGGTAGAAATGCTATTCGGCTGCGGTTTCCTGTTCTTCCTTCAGTTCACGTTTGTACTTATAGAATGTGTTTCGTGCAAGTCCTGTCAGCTTCATACAATCAGAATCTTTCAGAGTACCGCCAAAATCAACGGAATGTTTTAATATTTCCGCTTTTTTCTCTATACTCTTCTTTGTTGTGAGCGTCTTTCCTTTAATACCGCCTATCTGTTTACCGTTGAGCCTTGCCGTTTCAATGCCTTCTTTAGTTCTCTGGTGCAGATCGTCAACCTCTTTTTGAGCCTGTTCAAAAGCTAATTGTATTTGCTCTTTCGCAAGTGCAAGCAAAAATTTGTTTACACCTTCCAGAATATAATCAGCGTTAGTTCCTGTCATGGCTACACTTCCAGAAATCGCCTTTTTATAGGTATCTGTGTTTATATGTGGCTCTTTCAGAAATACAAGCGTTATACCTCTATTAAATAGTTCTTCATAGAGTGTATAACCTTCTTCAGCGTTTCTGGACATTCTGGAAACTGAATCAAATACAATAGTATCATTCGGCTTTATAGTCTTTATTATTTTGTCAAGTTCTTTCCTACCCTGAAATTTTGTACCTGTATATATTTCTTGCACTATATGAGCGTCAGGAAAAGCCGTTTTTATATTCCTGATCTGTCTTTCTATATTCTGCTTACTGGTACTTATTCGACAATATCCGTAAATTGCCATATATAACACCGTCCTTTCTGTCGCAATACTAACGACCGTTGAAATTGATACTAAAATAATACCATCCGAACAACCGTTTGTCAATAACTTTTGATACTAAATGTTGATAGGTTCGTTTTGATACTGTTTTATATGTCGGTGCAGTTATTCAGGATCAGAGCAAACAAAAAAGCCGTTGACCTGTTGAGAGGTTCGGCTTTCCTGATTCAGTGATATATATTTTTGGTTTTTCGTGATACAACTTGTAAATCAGCGTTGAGCGAATTTATAACCTTTTCAAATTCGGATAATGTAAAACTATTTCGTGATAGTTTATTGCGTACTGATTGCGGTTGTATTCCTAGTAATTCCGCTAACTGGTTTATACTTGTATCAGATTCTAACATAAGTTGTTTTATAACCTGTGATCCGTTCATATAAAACCGCCTTTCTATAATCAATTATGAGTTACAATAAGAATATAACACACATTCAAATAATAATCAATATAGAGTTGTCATAAATCTAATAGGGTTATTTTTTCATATAATAGGAAGAAACACAAAAAAATAAAAAATATTATAAAAATAATCAAATAAGGGTTGACATATACTCACATATGAGTTATAGTAAAGCTACAAACAAAACAACAAACGGTTGTAAGGTCTGGACACCGAAGCAACCAACATTTAGAAAGGTGGTTTTATTATGATGAAAATTTATTTGACAAACTTAGGAAAGTACAACGAAGGTCAGTTAGTCGGTGAATGGGTAGAGTTACCAGTGAGCAACGAAGAACTTCAGGAAGTATTTAAAAGAATCGGAATCAATGAAGAATACGAAGAGTATTTCATAACTGATTATGAGTGTGACTTTTACGAAGTCGGAGAGTATGAGAACTTAGACACATTAAACGACATAGCGGAACGGATCGAAGAACTGGACGAAGAAGAAAGCAAGGTTGTAAAGGCTTTAATGTCGGAGTTAGGTTATACACTGGATGAAGCTATAGACAAGGTAAACAATGGCGATTATAGAATATATAGCGATTGTGACAACATGACAGATATAGCATATCAGGTTGTAGAAGAATGTGGGTATTTGAATAATGTACCTGACAATGTGGCTAGATACTTTGATTATGAATCATTCGGTAGGGATTTAGGTATTGAAGGAAATTATATCTTTACAGATGATAACGAAGCTATAGAGGTTTACTAAGGGGGTGGACAGTATGAACAATTTAACACATTTGTTTTCAGTAGGTCAGAAAGTCCGTTGTAATATGGATGGTACTTTTTACAATGGTACAATAAAAGAAACATATACAGATCATATCATTGTAGACATTCCCGACATATCGGATCATTGTTGGTTTGAAAATGGTTTTAATATGGATTGTGTTTATCCAGAATATAACTTTATGTAAGGGGGTGCGGTGTATGTCAGATAAAAATATTATGGACTGGATCAGAGAACACGAAGGACAAAAGAGCTGTACAGATTACTTTGATATAGGTAACAAGACACAACATATTGTTAGATATGATAATGGCGATACATACCAACATATAGAGGTATACGAAGGAACAATGAAGAAGCACACCGAAACAATTATAAATAATAAAACGGTCAGGGTTCAGGACTTAGAATATCATTGTTTCGGATGGAGAGCAACAACAACAAAATTATTTTAAGAAAGGTTAAAAGGTGGTAAACATGGCAAACAACAACATTGAGGCGGTAGAAGTAAAAGGCGGTTTTTATACTGTTATAGTGATTCAGTTAGATATATTTGAATCAAGAATCATTGACGAAAGACATTTTGGAACGAAGGAAAAAGCCGAACAATTCCAGATACACACTATTATAGATAGTGCCGATAATATCCGTTGTATCATGTCTTATGTAGCGTAGGGGGTGTATATATGCACTTTATAATATTTATCATATATCTTTTGTATATTTCTTGTAGACTATTAAAAGAAGAATGGGGAAATGGGGATTTTTACCGTGATATGTACAGAAAATACGGACATAAAGCCGATTTAAAAAGAGCAAACGAAAGTGACACGGTTGTTACATTATCAATTATGTTTTTATCTTTATTCGGTATTGCGGTTTTATATGCTATCTTTGCATAATAACAACTAAATAAGGAATAATAAAAAGGTCTTAAATCTGTAAAGGATTTAAGGCTTTTTTATTGCGTCTTATTATGGTATATGATACGGCATTTATTGAACGATTCACAGGGTTATATATTGACCTGTAAAGCCGTTTTATTATATAGGTGTGCTATTCCTTGCCTATGGTCTTTTATGGTCTGTATGGGGCGAATATGAAGCCTTGCGACAGGTTTATATATTGGAGTGTGTGCGGTGCATTGTGTAGCCTGTACAGGTTTATATATTGCCTTGTATTGCTTCGGTGTGATCCGTTGTATTGTGTGCGGTCTGGTGTAGTTTTTCCAGTGTGTCAGGGTGTGCAGTATGTAAGAATATACATAAATATACAAAATATCAATAAATAAGCGTATAGCTGTAGAAAGCCGTATTTTGACCGTAGAGCCGTTTTAATATGTTAGGGTATATTTATATAGGGTAGGCGGTTTAAATGCCTTATATGGGCGAATTTAGTTTTGAACTTTCGGACGTCTGACCGTGGGGCGATGATATGAGCAACGAACCCCCAAACCGCCAACCGCCCCTTAGCTGAAGTAAATTTTTTGCACCGACAAAATTTTGGAACAAGTACCAAAACCATATAAAAAGTAATACCACCTACACCATAACCACACCGTTATTATATAAAAAGTATTACCGAACCAACAACCACTACTCTTCCACTCTACTATCTTATCCCACCAACAATATGTTCAATAAATGTGTTCAAAAACTCTTGACTACTACCCTGACTTATTGTACAATAAATACAGTTCAATAAATAGGAAAGGTGGTCTTTGATATGAAATATGAAATCTGCAAAGTCACAAATGACAACGGTGTAAATATCTACTCTGTTGTAGCGTGGACAGATAATAGAGTATATGCACAGGAATGTACGGAAGCACTGGAACTATTAAAAGGTAAGAAATATGTGGTATGTGTAGACGGTAAACCACTGTAACTACTACCCCACCAGAAAGAAGGTGTTGAGTATGCCGAAAAAGAAATATTTCCTGTCACAAGCTGATTTATCTAAGCTGCTAAAGAATTATGGCGGTGGTTATCACTGGAAGATTCATAAGCAACTATCAGAATCAGGAAACGTGACCTACACTGACACACAGGGCGGTATGCTCTCCATCAACCAACTATGGGATCAGGAAACAGATAAACCGTATGTTATGGTCTATCTCTCACACTCTGACGGTAAAATCTATCGTAAGGATAAATGGGATTGGTTCGATACTGTCCATCAATTATATTTTGATTGGACATTACAGAATGGAGACTATGACTTAGAATTTAAAGATTTAGAGGGTAAAGCTATGGCAAAGAAGAGACAGAGCCACACACAGAGGTTACAAACTGAACTGGAAAACTATAAGAAGTGGAACGCACAACAGGATGAAATTATAAAGCGGTTGCGTGAGAATGGCGAAAACTCATTCCTGAATAGTTCGACTTACATTCAGTTACAGGAAGATTTGAAATTTTATAAGAACTGCAACAACCTTAGTGAAATCGGACGTGCGAACGCTGAAGGTAGATGGAAGAAATCTTCGGATAATGAAAGAAAGCTATATGAAGATAACAAGGCTTTCTTAGAGCATGACGGAGACTCCGACTATTTTATCGGTATCATTGAGTGCTACAAAGAAATCAATGAGGTTCACAGATATATTGATGAAGTGAAATCTCTGGAAGGAAAGATACAGGGATATAAAGATATTATTGCGGAGCGTGACGAAGAAATAGAACGGTTGCATGGTATCATAGCTGAACTGAAGCATGAGCAACCTACTACTACTACCCTATCTCCTGATATGCAACAGGAATACGATCAAGCTATTAAAGATAGAGATAATTATAAGGGTTGGTACGAAAACCAAAAAGAAAACTATCAGAAAGAATATGAAAAAAATAAGGAACTGTCAGAAGAAATCGAAAGCCTGAAACTTCAGGTATCGGCAGAACCGACAACCAAAAATATATCTGATGAAGAATTAGACACTCTTTCAATAAGAGATATTAGAAATAAAGCTACTGAAGAAGTGGACGGAAAGCCTTTTAATGATTTTGGATGGTTCGATTCATATGAAAGTATGAGCCGATCCGAACTTATTAAGAGGGTTCATTATGTAGAAACTATCTCCAACCGTAGAAAAGCCACTATACATGAACTGAAAAAAGAGTTACAGAGCAAGCGTTACGATCAGTATTCAGAAGAAGATTCAATTACTTACAATGCAGCCTTAGAAAAGATTAGTAGACTAGAAAATGACCTTAAAATGTATCAGGGATTTGTAGAAAATTCAAATAAGCGTGAAGCGGAACTACAACAGAAAATAACCGAACTTGCGTCTGCTACTCTCACACCAGAAGAATCTATAAAGGTTATTGAACAGAATATCGAACAGGATAAGGAACTGAAGAAAGCTAACCAGAAGAAGCAAGGTAGACCAGTAACCGTTACGGACACACAAAGAGCCGTGATATTTGAACTACATAAGAATGGACACTCTATCAGGGCAATAGCAAAACAGGTAGGTAAATCTGTCGGAACTGTCCATAGGATATTAAACGAACAATAGATAATGAACAAAAAATAAGGAAGGACAATTACTACTGCCCTTCCTTTTATGTTGCATTTGAAATCTAATTAATTGCAATAACAATCTATTAGAATTGCATTAGAAATAGATTAACAATGCAATGTGTTATTACCTTTTATATAATAAGTATCACTAATACAACGGTACACATATAAAAAGTAATACTTATTATATAAAAAATAATAAAATGAGTGCAAATAAATCTTGACTACAGGATCAAAAAAGAATATAATAAGCCATATAAATAAATATAAGAATTATATAAAAAGTAATACTTATTATATTTTGAAAGGAGATTTTGCACATGAAAGTTATAGCAATAGCAAACCAGAAGGGCGGTGTAGCAAAAACTACCACTACTTACAATCTTGCGGTTGCAAAAGCAATAGTCGGAAAAAAGGTACTTATGATTGACCTTGATCCACAGGCTAGTTTGACAATTTGTTGTGGTCTTAATCCAGATGATAAAGATTTTGAAAATTACAATGTATGCAAATTATTTGATGGAAAGACAACGGCTGCGGAATGTGCTTTCAATGTAGAGAGTACAGAACTGGATAACTTATTTATTATCCCATCCAACATTGACCTTGCGGTTACAGAGACAAAATTAGTTGTCGGTAGGAATAGTGACGTGCAGTTGCGGAAAGCTGTATTGACACTTAAACCATATTTTGATTATATATTTATTGATTGTCCACCACAGTTAGGAACACTTCTTATCAATGCTCTTGTAGCTGCGGACGAAGTTATTATACCTGTAAAGACAGAATACCTTGCGTACAGAGGATTAAAAGCCTTAATGAGTACAATCAAGGACGTACAGAGTGGAGATGGAGACAGATCATTGAATCCTGACTTGATACTCACTGGAATTATCGCTACAATGTACAAAGCTAAGATAAATGATAATCAGGATGTACTGGCTATGTTGGAACAGAAAGCACCAATTTTAGGTGTGGTAAAGGATTCTGCGGATGTCAACAGGGCGATTGTAGAAGGAAAACCAGTTGTATTATCGAATAAGAAAGCACCTACGGCAAAAGAATACATGGAAATTGCCTTTAAATTATAGTAATACATATTATATACTAAGTAATACTATGATAATTATAAGTAATACTAAGCATATAACAAGTATTAAAGAAAGGATATGAGATTATGGCAACAAAAAGACCACGATTGATAGATACTCTTCAGGAAGAAGAATTACAGGAAATCAAAGAAGAACAGGCGAAGGAAACTCCAACCGTTGAAAGAAAAGCACCTGTAGATCAGATTATTTCAAAAGATGGAGCAAAGGACAAACAAATATCTGCAAAAGTAAATATGAAAATTTACAGTGCATTTACAACCATAAACAAGCTGCAAGGTATATCAAATAATTCGGCATTGAATATGTTAATCACAAAATATGTCCGTGAAAATAAAGATATTCTGGACGAAGATAATTTATTTTAGAAAATCGGTAATAATAGTTATATAAAAAGTAATACTTATTATATGTAAAAATAAAATTGCCTATTGATTTTTTTGAAAAATGCTTGTACAATAGATACCAAGTATAGGAATTTGAGTATGAGCATATCGCAATAGTCAATATGAAAAGCGGTATGAAGTTTATCCTCATACCGCTTATTTCATACTTACACGTTCTAAAGTTATATATATTGTTATTTTGGTCTGCTTTACCAATAGTAGACCTGTAGCGGATGTATTGGCAGTACAAACCGTTACGAAAACTACAACTTCATATTAAAGAAAAATCAACTTAGCATAAATTCATTTTTCAAAAAATGAAATTGTGGTAGGGTGTGTTTCGTTTACACCTTTTTTGTAAGGTATATTCTAAACCATAAATCCCCACCTGTCAAGAATGAACTTGTGTTTGGTGTATTAAAGTTACTCTTTTTTAGAGGTAAAAGTAATATTTAACATATTCTAAGTATCACTTTTAATATGCTTTAATCAAAAAAGTTGGACAGGGTTTCAGGGTTTCTCCTGTATAAACAAATATCGGTATCGGCAAGCCTAACTAATGAATTGTCGGGGTGGATTCAGTACGTCTATTACTGGATCAATACCTAAGAGGTTGAAGCGAGTGCAAGACCTCATATGCCTAACCAGATGAATCTATTGGTACGATTAGTCTGTACATTGGTTAAAACTAGCACACGGGGGCGAAAAGTGAGCCTAGACGTACATAGGGTACACTTGACTACGGCAACCTGTAGAAATACAGGATTGCGGAAATGGACAAGCACTGGAAACGGTGCGTAGTGTGGGCGTAGATCGACCACTATTAAAGTCCATGCGGACACTAAGAAAACCGCACTCATAGATTGAACTGCTCTACAGGGAATACGGATACCTCATGCAAAAGCGGATTATTCGATTTTAGGGCATACCAGAGTTTCTTTTTCCATGCGATAGGGAAACTCTGCCCTGATACGAGAGCCGTTTCCTATTTCCCTACGGATTATTCGCCTACGGCGGTGTGAAAGTCAAGTGTATTGACAAAATTAAAGTAAATAAATTTCAAAAATACCAGGGCGAACAGTTCAATAAATACAGTTCATAAATAAGTGGTGTATGTGTTAGGGTTTTATGTGAGTATATAGAAGAAAAACAGGCTTTAGTTCACAGGGTATATAAATCTATACTGAAGGTGTTTCGGTTCGGATTTACACTGTACAGATAGTAAAAAATTAAGTAATACATAGTATATAAAAGGTAATACCAGAAAGGATAGAACATGGGAAAAATAAATAATGTAGTAAAGATCATGGAATTTAAAGATGATATGGATTTGTACAACCAGATAGACCAGTATATGAGTACCGACAGAGAACGATACTGGCGAATAAATAAGCCGTACAAGGTTACAAGTATCAATTTAATAAATGAACACAAAGCGTTGGTGTACCTAGAGGAAGATTTGAATGTCCTACAGGTACACTTTTTTAATTCTTCTAATGGAGAAGAACTGTTACCAGAAGATGAACCACACACTGAAGAATTTCTCACTTATCAGGAAGTGCAGCTTATCAGTGAGTTAGGTTCGATTAAATTTGATGATACTGAATATGATGTAGAGGATATTAAGTATGAAATCAATTCATACGGTACACGCTGCATTAACATATATTTAAACTAACGGAAGGAGAATATAATATCATGGCAAAAAGATATGATGATGAACAATATTACCAACATGGAGACAGTGAACTTGCGACAGGGTTCACGAACTATGAGCGTCTTTTATTGGAACTGAATTATAAGAACTATTATCCGAACAAGACCACACAGGAAATGTCAGGAAATAAAGATTATGAGGGTATGAAGGGCGATAGAATCTTTGTCTATGAGAAAATCTTGAATGAGTGCGGTCTTGATCCAGAAGCAGATTATGATAAGAATACAGATCATGCAAAACTTCTTGAAGCTGCATACACGATTTTACATAGTCTCTTAGGCAATATTGACGCTTACAGAAAGATTGAAACAGAGTTTGTTACACAGGGAGAAGCATTTACAAGCCTACAGAACCGCCTGAAAGACCTTAGAGCAGAGATTAACAGGGTTAAAGCTGAAATGCACGATAACGATTCAGACTTTACATTCATGTATTATACAAACTAAGGGGGTGCAATATGACAGATTTAATGTACACACCATTGGAGAATGTGTTCGCTGCTACAATGGAACGTGAGGGAAAGACCGTTACGGCATGGAGCAACGGTAAAGAGTTTACAGCTTTCTTCAGAAGGTGTGATGATGGACAGAGTACAGAGGATAGAATCACTGTCTATTATGGTGTGGACGCACCTGTAGAACAGGGTTCACTTATCCAGTATGGCAGAAAAACCTATGTCCTGATGAATAAAGAGACGGAAGAAAACACTTGCTATTACAAGTCATATGGTATTGCTACTAATGGAATATTAAACAGTAATAATGGAACAATCAGAGACATACCGATTTATGGTTATGATATGAAAGATGGTCTTGCTTATACGGATAAAGTCTTTACTATGATTAGTGGCAGTATGGAATTTATCACTGAAATCACGGACACTGTAAAGGAACTGAATATAAACGCTACATTCAATGTATATGGACGAACTTTTCAGGTAGATAATGTCTATATGAAAGATGGATTATTCCATATTGTAGGACAGGTCACAACAAATCAACCTGATCCAACTCCAACACCTAAACCAGAACCAACAGAAACATATAATGTTACGATTGAATCAAGTACCAATACAATTAAGGTGGGCGGTTCATATAAAACTCTTACTGCAAAGGTTACAGACGCAAGCGGTAATGATATTACTTCAGATTATTCAGACGTTACTTTTACATGGACTTGTTCTATTGATGAAAACGATTATACAAATAATTGTATATGGAAAGCTGGTACAGAATTTAATCAGAAGAAACTTAAAATGAGTACCGATGTGTCTTATATTGGGGAGAATATGGTTGTAAAGGTTATTATTGGTGATCCGATAGATGGAAGTGCTAGAATAAGAGGAACAATTACACTGGAAATCACTGATTAAAAATAAGAATAGGTGGGAAATCCACCCACCTATTTTTTAAAGCAATTTTTATTTCTTCGGTTCAATAGTCTCTGTTCCATTTATCATGTTCGGTAAATGTTCTGAAATGAATTTCTGCTTTTCTTCAATGCTCATACCTTGCATATAAGTTTCCAGAATGTCAAGGTGTTTTTGCAACCGTTTCTTGCGATACTCTTTCATTACTGCTTTATCTTCAGAAGATACATAAGAATCTACTGTGAGTAGTTCGGTAGGAAAGTTCTGGTTATCAGGAACTAAAGCTAAGTGATAATCACATAATTCTGATACAAGTATCAAGTCCTGTAAAGAGAAGCGATCCTGTGTCATTTTATTTCTGAATGTTCCGACAGTACAACCAATACATTCGGCTGCAACTTTCGGTGTCACTTCGGCTTTATCCATCATAAATTTAATGAACTTCGATATATTTTTTAATCCGTCAGGGTTTTTCTTATTTGAGATTGGTGTTATATTCGACAAATTTTTCACTTCCTTTCATAAGATATGTTATGTCAGTATCATCTTATCATACATATAAAGAACATACAATAAGTGAAAAAATGGCAATAGGAAAAAAATCAAAATTCACTAAATAAGTTATTGACATATCACGAAAATAGTGATACTATTATCTCGACAAAGAAACAAGCGATTGTATTTCAGTAGTTGGCGATACCGAAAGAGCCTGATTCTTGAGTACATTGGTAAAGGAAAGAACGCTTATAAGGTTGATGTAGCAGAATGGAATAATAGAGGAAATAGCAGAATTGACTTGACTTTTGGAAAAATATGTATATGTAAAATTTGAAAGCTAGTTGCCGCTGGCTTTCGGCATTGATATTTCCGAAGATGGTTTTGCAGAACTATCTTCGGTGGTATCGGTGTTTATGAAACGGCATTAAATGAACGATATTAACTGTTCGGAAGAACAGAAGATATATAGATACATAAGTAACGGGCTTAATTTTAAGCTGCAACACAGAAAGGACAATTTAACATGGAAAAATTAACTGGTACAGTAAAGTGGTTTAACGATCAGAAGGGATTCGGTTTTCTGACAACAGATGAAGGTACGGACGTATTTGTACATTATACAGGTATTGTATCGGATCAGAAGCGTAAGAGCCTGACAGACGGAGAGAGAGTAGAGTTTTCAATCACGGATGGAGCAAAGGGCAAACAGGCGGTAGACGTTGTTGTAGTCTATTAGAAAGAAGGTGTCGGATATGGCAAAACTTACCAGAAGGCTTGACAACTTAGGACGTATCGTTATTCCTAAAGAGTTAAGACAGAACATGAACCTATACGAAGGTTGCGAATGTTCCATCACACCTACAGAGGGCGGTATCATTATTCAGAAGTCAGAGAAGAATCTTCAGAATGATTTGAAATTTTTAATCGACAAGTACATAGCAGATGAAGGTTATAGTGATACGGTTATGAAACTAATGGAAGTTCAGGAAGAAATGCAGCCTAGCATGGCATGACAACTAAATAATACAGAAAAAGGACAGAGAAGAGTTTCCCTGTCCATATCTGCCGTTATAAAAAATAAAAAAATTTTTAAGACAGGGGTTAAGTTCCTGTCGGATTGTGTCGATATATACATATAAGGATTTTTATGTAAAAAAATAACAGATTTTTTTCAAAACCTGTTGACAAGTATATCCTTATATGTTACGATACAGAGTGAATTTGTATCTTCATTTGTACCCCTATCTGTTCCACCAGATAGAAATGAGACACTATTCATTCATCTTACTGGTTGACCGCCTGTAAGAGTGTTACCCATAAATGAGTACACGAAAGTTGTACATAAGTTTTCTAAAACTTAATACGTTGCCGATTATATCAAATTTGACATCACTTGTCAAGTAGTATTTTTCGACATATTCAAGTTTTTATTTCTTATCTTTGCCGATTCAGGCGAAAAATTCCAATTTATTTATAAACAACAGTGTACTTTGCACCAATGAAAGGAAGGAACTAATTATTAAGCAACAAAAACAGAATAAGAGAGAACCCATTTCCATGTACATTGTCAGGTCATTAGATTTAATGAACTGGTTATGTGGTCAAGGTTATCGTGTACTGAAGGTGGAAGATGGCGAAAGCAATCCACGATTCAAAGTATTTCTTTATCAGGACACACCAGAGATACGAAAGAGTGTATCAGTGTATCTATCCCAAAAGGGGGTGTAACGATACTTGACTAAAGGCAACAAACAATGGGTGTCAGAACTAATATCTGACGATTATACGAAGTGGAGCAACAGGATTATATTACTTGCGTGTGGAACTGGAAGAGGAAAGACCACATTTGCACTTGGAATATATTGTAAGTACCTGTTATCCGTTGGAAAAAAGGTGTTGTACATTTGCAATCGTACAAAGCTGAAAGAGCAGATCAGAGCCGATAAAGAGAGATACGGCATTGACGGTGTAGAAATCACTTCATATCAAAAGTTCGCTGAAGATTTAAGGTCAGGAAGTGAACCACAGTATGATGTATATATCTGTGATGAAGCACATTATTTCTTAGCAGACGCAGGATTTAATTTATATACGGATATTCCGTATGAGTACATTATGAATCAAACGGCTGCAACCAGAGTGTTTATGACCGCTACATATAAGAATATCTTCGGACGTATCAGGAAAGACTTGGAACGTACAGGAGAAGAACCATTAGAGTATCATCTACCTACTGATTATTCCTATGTAGAAAACATTTACTGGTTCAAAAAGAAAGATGATTTATTCGGCATAGTCGATAGAATATTGAACACCACTAATGATACAGTTATATACTTTTGCAATAGCATTAAGAAAATGAGAGAGTTTTACAATCATTATTCGCCCAACCGTGGCAAAGGCTATTCAGAAGATAAGAAATTTCTCAAAGATTCTAAGCTGCAATACATGAGTTTCATGTGTAGTGGCAACAGTAGTGAAGATGAAAAAGAGACAAGCGGTTTCGTTGCTAACTACTGTTCTTCAGATCATATCAAAAGAAATTCCCATAATGACGGTTATTACATTGACAACAGAATATTGATTACAACGAAAGTTATTGACAATGGAGTAGATTTTAAAGACAGGAAGATAAAACACATTATATGTGATGTATTCGACATTGAAAGTGCTATCCAATGTTTAGGAAGAAAACGTGTCATAGATGAAAAAGATACTTGTAACTTTTATCTAAGAGACTGGCAGTATTATGAACTGAATCTATTCTTGAAGCCTGTAAAAGAGAATCTTAAACCACCTACCATGTTGATTGAGGACAAGGAAGAATGGATTAAGAAGTACGGAACTAACAGGAACTATAAAGACGGTACAACCTACTTCGATTTTAATAACAATCAGTGGAGAATAAATTATTTAAGATACGATAAGTTGTTATCCGACAAAGCAACGATTGAATCCATGATAAAGCAAGAGACAAGCTACAGGGAAGAGATACTATCCCACATAGGCGAATATGAGAATTGCATTGAAATGGAAGATATAAAAGCGGATCAAGTAAAGGACGCTATAGAAATCTGGATAACAGAACATATGGAACAGTATTTATCGAACGAACAAAAACAAGAACTCATATCATTATGTGACTTGAAAGATAAATACGGTAGACAACAGAAGTCAATCGGTATCTTGTCAAATTACCTGAAAGACAACTACAGATTTACCATTACCAATAAGCAACACAGAGTAGATAAAAAACGTGTGAAACAATGGGTAATTAGTCCATATGATGATTCAGATTGTCAGAAAATGGCAAGACCACCTTGTTAAATGAATCCTGAAGGTGTCACCCATATTTGCAATTTCTTATTATAATAAGGTTTTGCACATTTTGGTGACACTTAGAATGAGAAAATTATCCGTAAGACGATACAGTTTTACAGTTTGGACGCTTGCGGACAAACGTAAAACTTATCGGATTAAAAGGCGGTGTGGGTGCAACCCACTAATATTTAGATTGAGCCTGTGGCACTGTTCGTCATTTCGCTGCTAGGGCAGCTCATGCCGTTCGTGTCCGCAAGCGTCCACGAATTGAATCCGTGATAAAGAAAGGAAAGAAATTTTTGAGAGATAATATAGTTGAATTAAGAGCGTCCTTGAAGGATTTACCAATAGATGAAATAAGAGAAAAGCTAGGAGATTTGAAAAAGTCAGAACTTATGAGAAGTATCATCCTGAATGAAAAACAGTATTGCACCTGTACTTATGAGAGGTCACAGAGAAACTTTTGGTATTCAGTAGTGAAGCCGACACTAGATAAGTTAGGAAAACTCACGGCTGATGATGATACAGAAGAAGGTCTGACAGGATGGGATAAGACATTATCGAAGTATCTTACCGAACTGGTAAAAGAAGGAAAACTCACATATAAGGACATTATGATTTGTGACGAAAGCAGAAATTATAGTGTACCCGATAGGTATAGCTTTAGTCCGTACAGAAATATCATTGTAGCCTGTGAGAAAGATACCATATTTCAGTTTGTCAGAGATATATCACTACTCTTAGGGTGTAGCTGCATATCATCAAAAGGGATTTGCGGTTTTGGGGCAATGGAAACATTATTGAGAAAAATCAGAGACAATTCGGAGAATACTATAAGTGAGTTGGTGTTCCTGATTATGAGTGACTACGATCCGACAGGATATACCATAGCGAACACATTCACGGCACAAGCTGAAATCATGGCGAAACAATTAGGAATGAATGTAAAAATCATTTCTAAGAGAATCGGTATCACACCAGATCAGTTGTCAGAGGATGAAGTGAAGAATAATATGTACACTCCGAAGAAAAAAGGTCTTGATACTTGGATGAAAGAGACAGGCGGTATAAATGGACTTGAAAAAGGTTTAGAGTTGGACGCACTCACACCTGAAAGAATCAGAGAGATATTCGCTGACGAACTTCAGAACTATATCGACAATGGTTCATATATCGAAGATTGTAAGAGTAGTTACCTGTGGAGTGCAATCAGGAATGAAGTTGATAAGTATATTGATACAATCGTTAGTCAGGTGTACAGGGAGTTGGAAGATAAAGTAAGTACGAAAGAACCTGACATGATGAAATATGTTCGTGAGGGCAGAACCAATATACCATTCAATAATCTGTGTTCCATAAATGCGGATGTTGAAAATTGTGTAAAGAAATATTTTGAATAAAGGAAGGATAAAAAATACAATGAATAATTTGATAGAGAACGATATTTTAATTAGAAACATGGACGCTTCATACCTTTACTGGAAAATAAAGGATGATGGAGCAATAGCAGAATATGAGAATAAAAAGAAAGAGTTGTCCAGTACGGACAATCAGGAAGTACAAGACAGAGTGCAAGAATTATCTAAGCAGATATTCAGTTTTGGAACTGATATTAAGTTACCAGAGAAGGACAACAGATATTTGTACTCTGGAACGCTCACAGATAGCCTTATGACACGCAAACTTAGACAGGTGGTAAATAATAAGGATGGAGCAATAAGAAGCGTTAAAACGGATTCTACAGCGTCAGGAACGGATTACACCGATATTATTATCAATCTGAAATTCAAGTCTGATGTGATGATCCAGACGGACGAACAGAAGCAAGCATACAATCAGGATACAGGGGAAATTGAAAAACTGGACGCTAAGAAGAGTAAGAGACTTATCAGTAAGAAGAAATTGCGTCAGATGGCATACAGAGACGGTGTTACAATAAATGGTGTTCATTATGTCAATTTCCAGAGAACAAGTTCTAAGGCAAGAACAGGTAATGACCTTTTCATAGATAAAGATTATTTTGAAGCTATGGAAGAGTGGCAGACTATGGGAATACCATTCAGAGAGATTTTCAGGGAAGATGATAAGGTGGACATTGTATCTACCAGAAGTTATGAAGCCTTGACCTCATCATCCATTATCGGAACACTTGACATTGATCCGTATTCAATCCTACTGATAGATGAAGCTGACGGAACATATACAATGCCTTGCAACGTAGTAACACTGAATGAAGAGACAAAAAGGTTACAAGTTTCAAAACAGGATTATGAGAAGCATATCGACCTGTGGGATGGACAGAGCCTTGCGGATGAATCAATCTTTAATACTGGAAAATACTTCAATCGCAAGGACGGTAAGGAACACACCTATGAGGGAAAAGGATTCTTGCTTTTGAGAAATCACTTCTTTAAGAGTGCGATATTCAATACTAAGCTACAGGAATATTACAGTGAGAAGTTCAAGGGTGTAGATAATCCAGTAGTAAAAGATAAATACGGAGAGACATTCAATCCACAGGATATTAAATTGGTTACTACAAAGAACAGTGTTAAGATATTGAAGTTTGCGGATATTATCGCTACATACATGGTTGCGGATGATGAAAAAGAAAAGCTGAAGGAACTTGAATCTGAAAGACAGAAGTTCATTAACGAATGTTCCAAAATTAGAAACAGGGTGTCTACTGCAAAGAGAAAACTTACAATTCTTACTAAGGACACGAACGCTACTGTAGATGATATTCAGGTGGCACAAAATGAACTTGACCTTGCACTTGCGGATCAGAGCCGACTTCCTGAAATCGAAGCAGAGATTAAAAAGCATGACAAGCCGATAAAATTTGAACAGGAAAAATTGACCTGGCGTTGGTACAGGGAACAGTTAAAGAAGAATCAGGATAAATTCGGTGTATGTAAGTATGAGAAGGTATCTAAATTCGGAGAGCGTCAACAGTTATGGTATCAGGTGTTAGGTAGCTTGAATCTGAACGAGGAACAGTTGTGGCAGATTGTAGAACCACAGGTGCATGAGATAAATCTTTTGAAGAAATATCCAGCTTTTTTGAAACACTCACTGAATACAAAAGCTGCCGACACAGATAATATCGGAGCAAGGATGATGAAAGAATTATTACAGGTCAATGAAGATATTACTAAGACTTCATGGTACACGAATTACAGAAGGTCATTTATCAGTAGTATTCTTGATCGCCTGTATGAAGGTAAGGTGCAGTTAAACAATTCAGACTTTTGTACATTGGTTGCTAATCCTTTTGAAATGCTTAGAGCGTCCACAGGAGAAAGAATTGATACAAGTATCTTATCCGACTTCCAGTGTTATTGTAGCCGATATGCAGATGGAGAAGAACTGTATGGCTTTAGAAGTCCGCATATAGCAATCGGAGAGAACGCTATCCTGACAAATACAGACCGTAAGGAATGGAAGTGGTTCAACTTCACTGATAGAATCTTAGTCATAAATCTGTTTGGTAAAGGTGCTTTCCTGTCGGATATATGGCAGGGTTGCGATACAGATTCGGACGTAGCCTATATCGGTAATGATCCTGTGGTCTTAGAAGCTACAAAGTCAACGGTAAATTCTGGTAAATATCTTATTCCTATCAATGGGTTATCCCCTGAAAACGATCCAAAAAACTATACAGATGAAGAAATGGCAACGATTGACGGTAAGTTAGCAAATGACTTTATCGGAAAGATTTGTAACCTTGCAAGAGATTTACAGTGTTTCTACTGGCACTTGTACAATACAGGTACAGAAGAGAACAAAAAGAAATATCTGCCACAGATTTATGATGATATTTGTATTTTGGCGGTTGCGTCAAATATCGCTATCGACAGTGCTAAGAGAAGATACAAAGGTGTAAACCTTGCAACAGAAATCAGTGAGATAAGAAAGCGTCCGTATCTACAGGCTGAAGGTGTGGTGCTTCGTGATGATGGAACTTTACTCATTACAGAGAAGAGATATAAGAAAACATTATCAGAAGAAAGCGTCCGCAAGTATCAGGATTATGTGCAGCGTAGGAACAATGCCACTACACAGAAAGAGATAGAAGAGTGTACGACAGAAATCGACAAAATTCTTATGAAGGAAGATATACACATGGTACGTCCGAACTTCACAAAAGGTCTGAAGTCTAAGCCTAAGAAGAAAAAGAGACACTTTGAGAATGAAGCTGAATTAGAGTTGTACCGTCAGAAACAGATTCTTGCGTCACAGGAGCGTAGGGAACTGGAAGAGAAGATATATTTACCATTGGAGTGTACCATGGATAAATTAGCGGATGTTATCAAGGCACACTTAGAGAGAGCCGACAGAACCAAAATGATAACATTCACGGATATATTGAACCGTATTCCAAAAGGAATTAAAGCGGATTACAACCGTATTGAAGCCATTAAGAAAGTCGGCATTGAAGGTAATAATGAACTGAATAAGATTTATTCTAAGTATGCTAATGGAGATATTACCTATGATGAAATGTACGAACAGAAGCAGAATACAATTCAAAATATCCTGAATAAGATTCGATACACCGACATTGACGCTGAAATCGAAAGAAAAATTACAACATGGGATATTCAGAAGTTGATCCGTGATGTTTACGATATACACCCACGCAAGGACAAACACGGTAAATTTGTCAGGGATGAAAAGACAGGTAAAGGCATTATGGACGATAAGAGAGATAAGAGACTTGTCGGAGATAGAAAGAAACAGTGTGTCGGTCAGAAGTTATTACAGTGGATATATGAAGTTTATCCAAAAGAATTTATTGCAGCTATAAGACAGAACAAAGGTACAGTTACGGAACTGGAAGAGGTTACACCAGAAAATGAGACAAGTTCCAAAACTTCAATCAATAGTCTTAAAGACCTGAATAAATGGTTGGAAGATGATGGAGAGATATACGAACTGTACGGCAAGAAATATAGAATTAAGACAAAAAGTAAACAGTAATTATTGAACAAGTGAGAGGGTGTACGGTGTAATGCCGTACACCTGTTTTATACCCTTAAAGAAAATTCCCCATGTGTCAATAAATGATGTTCAAAAAATGCAAGAAAAATATACAAAATCGAATATTTGTTCTTTTGAACATATTGCACTATATGGTATATAAAAACAATAATTATAACACTACATAGTTGTATATGTCAAGTGTAAATAATTACTGAAAAATAATGGTTTCGCTTGTGCAATATTACATAATCGAAAGGATGGCAAATTATGTCACAGGAAGATTTACGAACCAGACTTTTGAGTATCATCCATAATGAGGGTGTGAACCAGAAGTTTATTGCAAAACAAGCAAAAATCAGTGAGGGGTTACTATCCAGATTCAAGAACCAAAAAGCTGAACTGGATTTAATCGACAGAGAATCCCTTAATAACTTCCTTCAATCGAAAGGATATTAAATCGGTATCATTATCATGTGGAAAGAAGTCTTGTATTAGACAGAAGAATCCACAGGATATAGATATAAATATGGTCTGATATATTTCAGACTTCTTCAAATTTTTCATTGTGTTTGATGTCCTCTTTTCTGACATCCGCAAGGGTGTTTATTAAAACAATCAAACATGATCGCTTAGATTTGTATAAATCTTTGCATGGTTAAACATTAAGTTTTTTTACTTGTATTGAACCATACTATTGTGTGCTTTGTACAAAATTGAAAAACGTAAGTATGCGGAACTTTAGTTCAGTGTATTTAATTGACTAACCATTATTTAGTTCAAATTGTACTAACATTTTTGAATTTATGCACTAAATATGTAGATATTTTTCTTCATTATTTAGCAAACAGGTTTTTGGTGGGTTTCCTGACCTCCTTTCTTAAAACTTATTGAAAGAACTCACCCTTTATTGATTATGATACGTCTGATTGGACGTTACATATATATTATTTGTGCGAACGAAAAAAATAAAATTATGGGTTCGGTGTATGCAACGATTTAGGGGCATGAATCGAAAACAGGAAATGGAGAGAATTATTATGGACACAAATACAAATACAGAAGTAAATGTAGATACACAGGGTAAAGATGGGGTAACAACACCAGAAGTTGATACAACTACCAATACTACGAATGTAAATACAGAAGAGACAGTTACAATGTCTAAGACAGATTATGACCGTGCTATCCAGAGTGCAGAGGATCGAGTGAGAGGTAAACTGTCGAAAGAAATCAAGGAACTTCAGGCGAAAGTTCAGGAGTTATCCCCTGTGGAGAAAACACAGGAACAGATCGACCTTGAAAAGCGTATCGCTAAACTGGAAGAGTCCGAAAAGGAAGTTGCAGCTAGAGAGAAGAGACTTGCATTTCAGGAAAATTTATCGAATAAGGGTATTGATAAATCACTGTTCAATTATTTAAAAGATGATACTGACGTGGACGCACTATCAAATGTCATTGACGAGATTGTGAAAGCAAGAATGAAGTCAAATGGATATGTGCCGACTAATCATTCTTCAGATGATTCAGTGTCACAGGAAGAGTTTGATAAAATGTCATACGATAAGCGTGTGGAGATTTATCAGAAGAATCCAACTTTATATGAAAAATTGACGAAAAGATCAAGATAAAAATTTAAGAAAATAATGTGCGAACACTTATGACCTGTCGGTTATAGGTGTTTTTTATTGCACAAATACTAACGAAAGTGAGGAATTTAACATGAGCTTAGTTATTGGTTCAGTATATGCAGACGCAGTAAATAGTAAGCTGGGTACTGCTCTTAAAATGAAAGATATTGCCACAGATTATACAGATATGGTATCTGATATTCTTGTATATGGTAATGAGGTTCACTTCCCAACATTTAATCGTCTTTCAGACGCAGAGGAAGTAACAAAGGGTACTGCTCTTGTACCAGAGGAAGTAGGTATGAGTGATAGCACTGCAAAGGTAAAGCAGACTGGTAAATCTGTTCGTATCTATGATAAGGATAAGGCACAGATCAAAGGTGCAGTTGTAGACGCTATGGCAAGCCAGACCGCAGAAGTTATGGCAAAGAAGATTGATTCTGACCTTATTTCAGAAATGGTAGATAATGCCGTTTATAAGACTGCATTACCAGGCGAACTTACAGTTACCGCTATTGATAGTGCATTTGATGTATTCGGAGATCAGGTTCAGAACTCTAGCTTTTCTGGTATCGTGGCACACGGTAAGTTCAGAAGTGCAATTATGAGAATGGATGAATTTACAAAGATTGATAAGACATATGCTACTACTGGAAACGGCATTGTAGATGATAATAATTGCATTGGTTTCTGGAATGGTACAATCCCTGTATATCTTTCAGATCAGATGTGGGACGCTACAAACAGTGAGCCGATTATGGCAGTTGTTAAGACAGGTGCTATCGGTTACATCATGCAGAAGGAAACTACTGTAGAGGAAGAGAGAGAAGCTAAGTTACTTGCAACAGACCTTGTAGCAAGCAACCTTTATGCAGTTAAACTCTTAGATACTAAGGGTGTATCTATCTTAAAGAAGACTATTGCCTAAGAGCAAATGGATAATCTCATAGACTTTCATAGTCTGTGATTTTTTCATATATCAGGGGTGTGATGTTGTATCACATGGTATGATGTTGCACCCCTACTCTTTAAGGCAATTTTTATTTTAACGAAAGGACAGTATAAATGCTAAGACCTAGTGATTTAAAAGAATATAGACTATTAAGAGGTCTGTCGCAGAGGGATGTTGCTATGTACTGTGATATTACTTCACAGTTAATTGGAGACATTGAACTAGGACAGAGAAATCTTACAGAGTATAATTATCAGGAAATCGTGAAGGGTATCAATGCAGCGTCACAGGCGAAAGCCAGAGGAACATTTGAAGCTGATAAAAAGCGTCTTATGAAAACTGAAAACGATTATGAGAAAAATCGTCAGAAAGAAAAACGTGCAGCCGAAAAAGCAAAGACTACTACTACACGAAAGAAAACTACTACGAAACCAACCGCCAGTAAGAAGGTTTCAGATTCAAAATAAAGGGGGTTACAGTGTTTCGTATTAGAAAAAATTGTAATTGTGGGTACTTACAAAGTACCGAAACACGATTACAACAATGTATAAATTTGATGAAAAAGAAAGTCATATCAAACAAGATTTATTGAACAAATTTCCTGAATGGTATAAGGATTTGAATAAGGAAGATTACTATTTAGTTCTCACAGATGATTGTGATTCCTTATTCAGTTGCAAGAGATTAAATACACTCTTCGGTTTAGAAATAGGCGGTTTTTATGATTTTAGAAGCGGTCTATGGTTGAATGAAGAGAAAACAGATTCAGGGTGGAAAACACCTATCTTTGTTGACCTGTCGGTAGGTCAGGATAAATTATGTTTTGATAATCACAGAACATTTCTGAAGAACCCTAACAGGGTTAATCCGAACAATATTCCAAAAGCAAGATTTAATGAAAAATATAACTTCGGTACGATTACACTTGTGTCCGCTTTATATGGCGGTGTGGATCGTATGAATGAAGAGTTGAGAACAATGTTACTTGCCGTTGATGGTGGCTTTATCGGTTACTACAACAAAGGCGGTAAATATTCTCATATCAATCTGTACTGGTTGGAGAAGTTAGGTCTGACAGAGTACCTTGTACCGATTCTTGAAAAGCACGATATGAAATACTTTCAGGATTTTTCGGTAGAGAATGGCTTGTATGACAAGATAACTATTACACCAGACGGATATTTAGACACACCGACTTATCGTGTACCAGAATATCAATTTGAATTGGTGCAACCGATACAGAAAGTCTTTGCGTCAAAGTATGAAGTGACGCAACGTATCAAAAGGAATGAAAAAATAATTGTAAGTGCAGAGACATACGAAAATGAGTATGTTTTGAATATCGCAGTATAGATAGCGAAATTTATAGGATTAAAAGGAGAATTTTATAATGACAAGAGAAGAATATGTAATTTTCAGAGACGAAGTTTTAATGAAGAGATTTTACTGGTGTTATTCAATCGCAGAGAGAAAGTACCTCACAGAAAAAGGTTACAAGTACCTTTTCAGATGTACCCACTATAAGTCTGATAAATTCTTTTGGGTGTTCGATAAGACAGATGATCTTATGAATGATGTAAAAATCTGGAAAGACGAACACAAAAAGAAAGTGAGTGAAGCGGTTGAGTGATAATCTCACACAGAAAGAGATTCAGGATCGGTACGGTCATGGATTATCTGAAGATAAGATAGTGTCATTATATCCCTACGAAAAGGGAGAATTAAATATAGAAGAGTATAGCGGTCAGGATTATATGACAACGTATGATCTGTTGACCGCCTATGCCCTTCGGCAAAAGTACCCTGTCATGGTATGGGGGAAGATAAGAAAAAATCACAGAGCATTTGTGTTCAAAAAGAAGAAGCCTGTCATGTTGGCTTTTTGATTTATTGAACAATATTAAGTGAATGAAAGGACAGTTTCATAAGTTGGAAAATAATAAAAGAAATAATAGAGAAAGCAGACCTAGATTCATGGGTTATGTTACAAACTGGAATAGCGAAAGAGGTTACGGATTTATCCGTTGTTATGATGATGGAGAATCTTATTATTGTAGCCAGAAGGTTATCAATGGAGAACCATATTTAAGAAAAGGAACTATTGTCAGTGTGATGATTGGACACGGCAAAGACAGAGAAGGAAATCCGTCAACTTATGTTGCAGATTTACTTGTAGTTGAAGTGCCAGAAGAAAGACACACACGATACTAAGGAAAGGTGGTGGATAATATGAAAATGACACACGTTCATATGGCTTGTGGTGGTAGCAATACTAAATTAAGTAATAATGAAGCATTGAATAAGCTTGTGCAGATTTTAGCAGCTAAAAAATAATTGATTAAAAGGAGTAAAAATATATGAAAAGAATCACATGGGATTTTCTATCAGTTGAGTTGACAAGAAAATGTCAATTAAATTGCAAACATTGTTTTAGGGGTAAGTCACAGAATCTTACCATTTCAAAAGAGACTATAGATAAATTTCTTAGTCAAACAGAAATTATCGGTTATCTTCACTTTACTGGTGGAGAGCCGACATTAGCAATAGAGGAAATGCGATACTTTTTAGATTGCTTATATAAGTATCGCATACCTCTTTTTCATCTTCAGATCATCACAAATGGATATACTAAATCAGAAGAATTTGTACAGGTGGTAAAAGATTATTCAGATATGATTAGATTGTGTTATATGGACGCTGAAGTAGATATGAAATATTATGTCACAATCGGAGTATCAGTTGATAGATACCATGTAGGTTATGATCCTAAAGAAGCACTTGAATACTATAAGGAAGAGTTAGAAGGATATGCAAAAGTTATTCCTATGACAGATGGCAATATTCCATTTAAAACAGGAAACGGAACAACACTTCTTGAAGCTATTCCAGAAATTGATAAACAGGAATTAGATACAAGAATTGAAATTTTATCTAAGGATTTTAAACCTATGTGTCCGCAATATAAAACATATAAACTTTTACATGATGAACAGGTATATGTTGTATGCGAAATGAGTTTATCTGCTAAAGGTAATGTAACACTATATAGAATTTGTTCAAATAATGATTATAAATTTGAGGATTTAGCAAACCAGAATGTATGTAATGTATATGAAACAGATTCAATATACGATTCTATTATTGAATATAACAAGGGTAAAAAATCTTGTTTGGAGAAAATGAGAGAAGAAAAGATACGGACTAAAGAAAGAGAAAATGATTCAAAATATAAGGCAAAATTATTTAGAAGTATCTGGAATTATATAAAAGTTGTAGGAGATAATGCAGCTACGGAAGATATAGTTACATTACTTGCGGATAAAAAGATTACTGATCCTGTAGAGGACGCAGATCAGAGATTGGACGGAAATCTTATACAGATTAGTGATATTGAACCTGAAAGCATTGTTGACATTATGAAAGATGTTGAAAATTTTGAATATGGAAAAGAGGAATAATATGGAAAATTTAGATTTTAGAAAACCTGATATGGATAATCTTATACAGAAAAGTTATAGTGATTTTTGCAAAGAAAGATATGAGAATCATGTTTCTTTGATGAATAGAGTACATAAAAAAGTAAATGAAAGTATGGAAAATGTAAGGTCACGATTCCGTGTAGAAGTGATTGAGCGATATATGGAATGGTTAGAAGGATGGTTTACAAGTATAAATGAACAAGAATCAGATATTGTACTTATGACATTCGGAGATACATTAAGAACTGCAAGAGACTATATGAATGGTAAAGGTGAGCTTGTAGAGAAAAATACGGAAATTTTATCGAAGATGATTGAAGAAAAATCAAAGGAGTATGATTATTGATGAAAGAGATATTTAATAAAAAAGATTTACAGTTTTTAGGAAAAGCATTTAAGAATCCTGAATTTGCAAAAGCGTTTATTGTATCAATGATGAAGGATGAAGATTATCAGGAACTAAAAGATTTATATACAAAACTTGATAAAAAGGATATTGAAATTGAAAATAATCTTAACAATATAATTCTTGCTTCAAAATTAGAAGAACCGGCTGTTACACCAGAAGAGAGAGTACGACAAAATTCTGAAAAGTTAGGTGTACTGTTTGGAGAATTGTTAGGAAAAATTATTACAGGAAAAAGTATGGGTACTTCATTAAAAGATTATGAAAATCGTGTACCTGTATTACTTCAGGAAAGAGCAGCTATTATAGATGAAATTAGTACATTATATGATAGTTACAAGGAAGCCTACAACAAAGAAATCAATAGTCAGGAAACAAGAGATATGTTGCTTATGGCTTTTGGTAAAAAAGATGGAGATATGGAAGGAGAACTTTTAGAATGGATAATGAGACTCCAAAAATAGCAATGACTTCTATTTATCTTGAAATCACAAGACAGTGCAACCTTCAGTGTAAGCACTGTCTCCGTGGTGATCCACAGAATATGAGTATGAGCAATAATCAGATAGATAGAATATTAGATAATTTTAATTGGATAGACAAGGTTTTTATTGGTGGTGGCGAACCATTTCTTGCTAAAGATTCTATATCCCATTTGTTATCAGAATTAAAAAACAAAATTGAAAAAGGAAAATTTGTGTGTAGGTGTGTAGGACTTATTACAAACGGTACACAAAGAGACAAGGAAGTGATTACACTTCTAAATGAAATGGGAAAATATCTTAGTGATAAATGGTATAAAGAAGATACAAAAACTATTAGCATAGGAATTTCAAAAGATGAATTTCACGATAACAATAGTGAAAATGCTATGGAATGGTTTAAATCTGAATGTGACGAAAGATATATTAGTTTACATTTTAATGAATTAGATATAGATAAAAGAACAAAAAAAACCAATAATTGAAGAGTGCGAAAGAGCAATAAAAAATAACTTACAGTATAGTAAAAGATATGGAATATCAGAACTTCATAGGGTGGAGTTATACAAAAATACTTTATTCAAGTTTAATAAAAATGATCCAAACGAAGAACCCAAAATTTTATATGATGGAGATTGTTTAGCTTTTACTTGTACAGATTTATTTCTAAAAGGTGGTTTCTATGGATATGCAGAAATTGACAAACCTGATTATCCTTTTATTCTTGGAAATTATATGAAAGAATCTGTGTTTGATATGATAATAAATTGGAATACATTACATCCACTTTTAGAACAACAGGCTATAATTTATGAAAATTTAGTAAAACGTGGAATGACACAGAAGGATAAAGAAAAACATATAATAAGATTCCATGAAAAGGAAGATGAAGTGCGAAAACAATTATCAGAAAATAAGGACAACAGGGATGTATGGGATATTTACAAAGAAGTATTTCATTATGATTTTGCACCAGAAGAAATACAGGAAATAAAGAATTTTAGAAAGCAGTGATATTATGGCAAAAACAAATAGAAAGCCTAATGGTAGTAGTGTCTCTTCGGAGACTTCTATATACCAGACTTTAAAAGGAATGATAAATACTGACACTAAGGTTTACTATGTGATGTGGAAGTTTTGTCCTGAATATCTGAAGGATAATGAAGCTGATCCGATATTGACATTTGAGGATTTGAAAAGCCGTTATGCAGTATTCAGTGATAAGATCACAGAGAAAACTTGTGAGAAGTATATGTTGGAGCAAGGTGTACAGGACGCTATCAAGTGGTTACTGAAACGCTTGCACCAGAAGAAACAAATTGAATTATATAATGCTTATTATCAGAAAGCGTTGTCAGGAGACGTACAGGCTTTCAAAGCATTTGAAGATTTTAGTGAGAAGTTCTTTGCAGCGAATAAAGAAAACGGTCTTGTAAGTTTATTGAATAATGTATCTGAAGATGATTTAGAAGATAGTGAGGACTATTCCTATACCTATAAAGAGTGATACAAGTAAACCATTATACGAATATTTATATACCAAACATAAAAAATTCGGATTCACAGAAAAACAAGACTTGGAAATATTAAAAAAATTATATCCTGACGCACGGAATATCAAAGTGATATACAGTGTCAGGGGAGAATCACATTTTGTAATAACAAATTGAGGTTGTATGAGTAAAATCATGCAGCCTTTTTTATTTTTTTGAAAGGGGCAAAGCATGACAAGAGAAGATAAGTTAAGAAAGATTGTCGCTGATCCTGTCCTGTGGTGTCGCTATTTTTGTAACATTGTAGATAAGACAGGTAAGAAAGTAAGATTTGAGCCGACCTACCACCAGAAGGTACTTGCTAAGAACTTCGGCAAATTTAATATCGTGGCTAAGTCAAGACAGCTTGGTATAACTTCATGGGCGATAGCGTACTCACTTTATCTTACCCACACACAACCAGATACCGTATGTATGTTAATGTCCTATTCACTGGACACGGTAGACATTGTATTTAAGAAATTGAAAGCTATGTATGATGATCTTGATCCGTCTGTCAAATTAGCTGATGTGGCGAACAACAGGAAAGAACTCATACTTGAAAATAGAAGTCGTATCGTTTGTTGTGTATGCGGTACAAAGGACGCTGCCAGAGGTTCAACCTTGCGGTACGTTCATTTAACAGAAGTAGCCTTCATGGATGATACTAAGCTGAAGAATCAGTTAGTTGCTATCGAAGCTGCATTGCGTCCTGATGGACAGATCGTACTTGAATCAACCTCAAATGGAATGAATTACTGGTTTGAGTTGTGGCAAAAGGCGGTTCATGGAGAGAGCCAGTATATACCTTTTTTCTTTTCATGGCTAGACGATAAGAGACAGTTCATTCAAGAATACGAACAGAATACAGAAATCTATTTCAATCGACACGGTAAGTATCTGGAAGTGGAAGAGTTGGACGAAGAAGAATTATCCCTGTACTACAAAATGGGTGCAGAGAAAAACCCACTTGCTATGAAGAAACTTATGTGGCGAAGAATGAAGATAGCAAATATCGGACTTGACAAATTTAGACAGGAATATCCAACAACGGCTACAGAATCATTCCTTGTATCAGGAAACAATGTCTTTGATTTAGAGAAGATTCAAGCCAGAATGAACGGTCTTTATGATACAAAGCCACTATCACAGGTTGGAATGAAGTTACCGCCACTTATGAGAAAGTGGAGAAAAGATTGGTCTATGTGGAGACAACCGAAGCCGAACGAAAGATTTTACGGTGGAGTGGACACAGGAGAGGGAATTTCTTCAGATAACAGTGTCATTCAGATTGTAGATAAGAACGGCATACAGTGCTTTGAATTTGCGTCCAACAAGATAAAGCCGTATGAATTTGCGGACTTGGTGCGTGAAGTCGGAGACTATTACAATACCGCTTTATTGGTAGTAGAGAAGTTATCCGCAGGACACACGGTTGTAGATAAGCTATACGATAGCGGACATAGATACTTGCGTCTGTACAAATATAAAGAGTATGACGCTAAAGGTAAGGCAAGGAAAAAGCCTGGATTCCAGACTTCATTAAAGAGCCGACCTATTATCATAAACCGATTTGTAGAAATGTTTGAAACTGGACAGATATTATTGAACAGTAAAGCACTATTAGATGAAATGAAATCATTCCAATTAGACGATAACGGAAAGCAACAGGCGGTACAGGGTGCAAAGGATGATAGGGTTATGGCTTTTGCTATGGCATTGGAAGGACTTGTCAACGGTGTGTGGTACATATAATGAACACTATTAAATAAACAGGATATGAAAGGAACTCACATGGAGTATGCAGAGTATAAAAAGATACTTGATAAAGGCTTGATTGATTATGTGAATAGTGGCGGTAGCACCTTTTATATGGGAAGTGCTACGAAAGAGTATGTGTTTTCCTATGAGAATGAGCAAGACGCTGCCGACCACAAGAAACATTTATCTGATAAAGCCGTACAAGCTATCTTGAAAAAAGAGACATTACCGAAAGGTATTAGATTAGAAAAGTGCATATTGCACGGAAAGGATTGTAAATGAAAAATCCTATAGAAGCGATTAAGAATTTTTTCGGAAAGGGAACAAGCATGAATACAGAAAAAACGAACTGGTTCAAGGATGAAATCGGCAAGACACGATATAAGGATCGTATCAGTAGAGTAACCGATATTGACGATTATTTACGAAGAGAACATAAAGTTTTACAGATTCCATCGTTTGAATTTAAGGAACACACATTTGAGCCTACAAGATTGGTATTGCAGACGCTTAAATCTATTATCAAATTTCATTCAAGCTATGTGTGTGGTAGTCCTGTAAGTATTACAGGCGATAAGGAATTTGTATCTTTATTGAACAACATTTATAAGAAAGGTGGGTACACGAAAACCGACCTTGAAATTGCAAAAGACCTGATTACATATGGAGATACATTCGAGTATGTATATCTGGACGAAAATAATAATATCAGGTCAAAGATTATCCGTAACAAGGATTCATACCCATTGTATGATTCTTTCGGAAACTACACCCACTTTGTAGAGTATTGGAAGGATGAAGATACAAGAAAAGATCATTACATTGTATATTATCCTGATAAGGTAGAAATCTATGAGGGCAGTAAGTTAGTAGATACAAAAGTAAATCTTACTGGTTTACCTATCTGGTACAGTGCTATGGATAAATCAAAATATGATAAGTTCGGTGATCCATTCCCATTAGATTTAATTGGTATCATGGACACAATCGAAGCATTGTTATCAAAACTTGATACAGCCGTTACAACACTGTCATTATCCCCTCTTGGTGTAGTGTCAGGTCAGAGAATGGATTCGGCTATTCCTACTAATATTGTGGGTACTGTAATGAATCTGGAAGATGGAGCAACCTTTAACTGGGCGAACGCTCAAATGGACAGAGAGAGTATTAAACTGGAATTAGATTATGTAATTCAACAGTTTTATGCAATCGCCTGTGTTCCAGCTTCGATTATGGGGCAGTCGAATGTAGCCAATGTGTCAGAGACTTCTATTACAATGCTTTACCAACAGTGTGATAACTTTGCACGTCAGTATATCGCAAGCATGAAAGAAGGATTTGAACAGAGACTTGCATATATTAGAAAGCTGATGGAGTACAATCATCAAACTGTATCTGATGAAGTATTCGACAGTATCAACTTCTCATTCAATGTGGCAAGACCTGTAGATAATGCAGCCGATATGGAAAATATGCAGATTCAGTATAATTGCGGTGCTATCAGTAAACAGACTATCATTGACAGAAGCCCATATACAACAGATACGGCACTGGAATTAAAGCGTATTGAAGATGAGGCGAACGGTACAACCGATAATCCGACAGAAGTACCAACAGATAATCCGACAGAGGATGATCCACAGGAAGTTGTGACAAGTACCAAAACTGAAGAAACTGTTTTAGATGATAAGGTTGATTAGTCCTTATCTTTTTTTATTTATGGGGTAGGTTCAAATGAACCTAGCAAAAGGAAAAACTTTTTACTTTTGCATAGGATAGGTTTAAAAAACTTACCCCTAAAGATATATGAAAAAATTATAAATGAAAGTGAGGTCAGAGATTATGTACCCTGAATATAAGTTAATACAGATTGTTGAATTGCCAGAGAACGGCAAAAATAAATATGCGATTCAGTATATCGCACACATGGAATACTTCGATTTTGATTTTAGATCGAAGAACAGTATCAAGAAATTTCTTTCTGAAGGTGGCTATAAGAGTGGAGAGTATCTTGTTATCGTAGACAATGAAGAGTACGGAGACAGATATATTACTGTTGCAGTATGCGTCTATAGAGACAAGGAACAGGGAAACTTTTTAGATTTTAAATTAGCGGGTAAAGAATGGAAGAATCTTGTAAAAGAGGTTGTAGAGCAACCGCCTGTAATTGATGTGAAATTAGATATACAGACCATGCACAAAGTCAGTGTGCCGAAGGTTATTCCAGAATAATATATACAGGTGGGGTGTGTAAGATACCCTACCTGATTTTTGTATTTAGATACAGTTGCATTATGCAGAATCTTTTTTGATGGCTTTTCTTACTGTTTTGTTCGCCACTTCCTTTCTTCAAGCTGCATAGTGTGACTATATGTAAATACAAAAGGGATGTACCTTGCGATACACCCCATAGCACTTGACTTTTGAATGTCAAGGCTTTATAATCAAGTTAGAAGCAATCAAGGATATTTGCGGTGTCTAATGGTTGCAATTCGGAAACTAAATAAAATGTTTCGTGGTTACAAGTAAGGCAACGGCTATCCCCTATTTGCGGTAGGGAATAGCCTTTTTACTTACTTTTTATGGTGGTTGTTGTGGTTATCTATGTATGTTAAGGCTGCAAATACAACCAAAAGTAATGTTAATACTTCCATAGTATTCATAGTTTCCCCCTTTCCGTTTCCGAAAAGGTTCAATCACCAGACTATCCCTATCACGTTCTAACCTGATGAAAAGATTATATCATATTCTGTCGATAAATGAAAGAGTATCACTAAAATAATGATACCGTTATAACGATTATGTATTGACAGATACAGAGTATAGAGATATAATCATAGTGAAGATAATAAAACAATCTTTCTATTGCATAGGGGATTGTCCAGAGTAACCGCAAGGTTATTTATCCCCTATGCATATTATTGAACTACATTAAATGAAAACTGGACTTGATACAATTACTTTATGGGTGCGTCAGATTTGTCGCAGCCGTTTTTTTATTTTATCCCCTAAATGTATTCATATATACAATGAATTGAATATTGGACTTGCCCTGTATTGCGTTATTAAGATTGTGAATGTGGAATTATCCGCTTGATGATCCTGAAAACGGCATACAGGGCGATTTTTATATGGGATATATTTTGAAATGATACCTTTTTTGTCAGGTTCATTTGAACCTTGCAAATTATCCCCTTTTTCAATTTGACAGAATATCGGCTTGAATCGTGGCGGTGGTCACTGACAGTTACCTTGAATCAGGGTAGCCGTATGAGGATTCCCAAAATGGGAACGCACATATTGAGAAGCGTTTAGTATGCACTTCAGAAATTATCCCCTAAATGATATTGATAATCTTATAGCGAAAAAGTCCGCAGTGAGATTTTATCCCCATATATAGAAAGTGAGAATTGAAAAAATGATTGATGTAGAGAACGCATATAAAAAATTTGAGAATTTAATGGAGCAAGTAGACAGATCATGTAATATAAGTCTGGATGAAGAAGAGAGTTTATACCGACAGATCGAAGATGATATTAAATGGAAGTTACAACAGGTTCATGCAGATAAAAATACATGGTAGGTCATAACCGACAATAGCGGTTTAGAATTTATCCCCTTATTTGATTCCGCAAAAGTGTGGAATGAAAATCAGCTTGATTCAGATTCCCATTATGGGAATACAATATATCTAAGTCGGCATAATGCCCTGTCAGGTCACACAGATAATGTGTACCCATGAGATACCGCCAAAAGTGGCGAAAAGATTTATCCCCATATCTGGTAAGTGGAAATCCACAAACGAAAGTCGGCTTGCGTTGTACCACCGTGGACTAATAGCATTTTCAGGATTCTCAGAATGAGAAAGCTGAGAAATTTATCCCCATATCGTACAGAGCAAAAAGCCGAAAAGTTTTCCAGATGGGTTCATAACTCAATATTGAGTATAAATTACACTGTAGAGTGTCACAAAATGCAAAAGTGAGAAACGCTGCTATTGAGTATGTACAGGAATTATCCCCTTTTTGTAGGTGCGTGGAAGTCGGTTTATAAGTTGGATTTGCTATGGATTTAGGATGATGTGAAGGCTTGGAATGTGGCGATTTTATCCCCTGTTTGCGTGTGGTGTGGGTGTAAATTAAAAATGACTTTTTGCTTGAATTTACCACTGGTTTTTATGGTGGGATGTGGTATAATTTTGGTGCGGAAAAGTGCGTAAAATGGTTGTAAATACCCCATAGGGGTATATGTTGGTAAACGTGTGTTTATTTTGGAAACGGATTTATGGTAATTGTTGGTAAATATTTTTAAAAAAAAATCGCCCTATATATAATACGCATTTTGGATTTTAATACAAAAATCCGACACGGACACACGCACACATATGTGCGAAAAAATAAGGTAAAAATCGCCTGAATACCAGGGAAAAAGCGGACGTATAGAGCCGAAAACCGCATATAATAAGGAAGTTTTTGAACCATTCCAGACGATAGCCAA
>ENA-OQQW01000332-OQQW01000332.1-human-gut-metagenome-genome-assembly--contig:-NODE-332-length-34235-cov-8.474664_pt1 | contig 34235 bp, 25 predicted proteins | sample MGYA00243234_ERZ505098 | MGnify/ENA primary metagenome ERZ505098 (study PRJEB26097, sample SAMN02712086) | human gut metagenome | biome: Gut microbiome | host: Homo sapiens | place: Denmark: Copenhagen... | reverse complement strand
TCCGCCGCCCGACGCTGAACAGCGAAGCGCTTTCAGCGCAGCGGTCGTAACTTCGTGCTCCCGCTGGAGCGCCCCCAAGCCGCAATTTCGACCATCTCCACATTGTCGCGCCGATTGGGCGCGACCGACCAGCCGGGCTTGCAACCATAGCCACACTCCCCTGCAATTCCCTCTTTAGGCGCATTGCAACACATCAAAAAGGACGTGCCAGCCGTTCACAGCCGCACGTCCTTTTCTAATCTCAAATTACGCGGAAACCTTCCGCTTGTCGAAGTTCGCCCACATTGCCTTCGTCGGGCAAGCGTCCGCACAGGCCATGCAGTGCTGGCACTTGCTCTGATCAATGACCGGCAGACCGTTCGTCATCGTAATCGCACCATGCGGGCAGGAGCGGAAGCACTTGCCGCAGTGAATGCAGCCAGTCGAGCAGGCAGACAGCACCTTCTTGGCGGGCTCAGTGTTGCGGCAGCGAACCGTCACATCCTCCGTCACCGGACGCAGACTCAGCACACCCTTAGGGCAAATCGCCACGCACTTGCCGCACGCGACACACTTCTCGTCGTCCACCACGGCAATCTTCTTCACCGGGTCAACATGAATCGCGTCGAACGGACAGACGCGCGCGCAGGTACCCAGACCAAGGCACGCGAACTTGCAAGCCTTGTTGCCGTCATTGACGACGGATGCAGCCACGCAGTCCTGAATGCCGCGGTACTCAAACTTCTCCTTGCAATGCTCGGAATCACCTTGGCAGATTACGCTGGCGACCTTGCGAACGGCGTCTGCCGCTTCCGCATTGCCCATAATCGCGGAAATCTTGTCCGCAACGGGCTTGCCGCCGACCGGGCAGGCGTTCACGGGCGCTTTGCCGCAAGCAATCGCATCCGCACAGCCGTCGCAGCCGGGATAGCCGCAGGCGCCGCAGTTCGCGCCCGGAAGCGCAGCGCGCACAGCGTCACGCTTTTCATCCGCCGGAATGGCAAAGGCCTTCTCCGTGCCCATCAGCAGCAGACCGAAGAGCAACCCCATCAGGCCCAGCACAACCGCCGCAATGAGGATATTCACAACCGTCATCCGCCTTCCCTCCTCAGCCGATTAAGCCGCCGAAGCCCATGAACGCAATCGCCATCAGACCCGCCGTAATCAGCGCGCCGGGGAAGCCATTCATCCACTTGGGCATGTTCGCCAGCGCCAGACGCTCGCGGATGCAGGAGAAGAGAATCATCGCCAGACCGAAGCCCGCCGCCGCGCAGAAGCCGTTGAACGTGCTTTCCAGCAGGTTGTAGCCGTTATCCACGTTCAAAATCGCCACGCCCAGCACCGCGCAGTTGGTGGTGATGAGCGGCAGGTACACGCCCAGCGACTGATACAGCGAGGGGGAAATCTTCTTCAGCGCCATTTCCACAATGCCGACCAGCACGGCAATGACGAGGATGAACGCAATCGTCTGCATGTATTCCAGGTGCAGCGGCACCAGAATCAGGTGCTGCACGAACCAAGTAATGAAGCTGGCGAGCGTCATGACGAAGATAACCGCCATCGACATGCCCTTCGCCGTGTCGTACTGCTTGGAAACGCCGAGGAACGGGCAGCAGCCGAGGAAGCGGTTCATGACAAAGTTATTGACCAGCAGACCGCCGACAAGAATCGTCAGCAGATTCGCCCAAATGTTGCTCATGCTGCCGCCCCCTTCTTTTTCGACTTATTCGACAGTGCATTGACCAGAATCAGCAGCAGACCCAGCGTGATGAAGCCGCCGGGAACCTGCGTCATGATACCCATCGGCTGATAGCTGGCGGGCATCACCTGCAGACCAAAGAACGTACCGTTGCCCAGCAGCTCACGAATGACGGACAGCAGCGTGATGGCGAAGGTGAAGCCCAGCCCCATGCCCAGGCCGTCTGCAATGCTCAGCACTGGCGGATTCTTTGACGCGAAGGACTCCGCACGGGCAAAGATGATGCAGTTGACAACAATCAGCGGGATAAACATGCCCAGCGCCTGCGACAAATCCGGCAGGAACGCCTTGAGCAGCATGTCAATCATCGTCACGAAGGACGCGATGATGATGATGTACGCCGGAATACGCACGCTGTCCGGGATGATGTTGCGCAGCAGGCTGATGAACAGATTCGAAAAAATCAGCACAGCCGTAACCGCCAGACCCATGCCGATGCCGTTCATGCCGGACGTGGTGATGGCCAGCGTCGGGCACATGCCCAGCATCAGCACAAACGTCGGATTCTCCCAAATCAGGCCGTTCAGCAGGACACTCATGAAGGTTTTCTTCTGATTAGCCATGCTTTTTCACCTCCCCAAACGGATGCGGCGCGGTGAAGCGGTCAATCAGGGGCGTGCAGACGTTCATGAACAGAATCGCGAAGGAGCAGCCTTCGGGGTAGTTCGCGTAGGCACGGATGATGAACAGCAGCAGACCGCAGCCAATGCCCATGATGACGCGGCCGGGCACCGTCACCGGGCTGGTCGCATAGTCAGTCGCCATGAAGAACGCGCCGAGCATCAAGCCGCCCGCAAACACCTGATAAATCGCCATTTCAGCGCCATCCTTAATCAGGTAGCAGACGAACACGGTCGCGATGAAGGACACCGGGATGCGCCAGTCAGCAATCTTGCGGACGCACAGGTAAATGCCGCCGACGAGAATCGCCAGCTTGCAGGTTTCGCCCAGCACGCCGCCGCAGTTGCCCAGCAGCAGATCCATAAAGTTCACGCCGGAAACGCCCTTGCTCAGCAAGCCGAGGGGCGTTGCGGAGGTCGTCGCATCCACGGCGAAGTTGGACTGCGGATAGCTGCTCATCAGCGCAGACCAGCTGACGAACAGAATCGCACGCGCGGTCAGCGCCGGGTTCATGAAGTTGCTGCCGATGCCGCCGAACATTTGCTTGACGAGGACGATGGCAATCACGCCACCGACCACCGCCAGCCACCACGGCGCGTTCGCCGGGAGGTTGTACGCCAGCAGCAGACCCGTCACGACGGCGCTCCAGTCGCCAATCGTCACCGTCTGCTTCGTCAGCTTTTCCCACACAAATTCAGATAGAACACAGGTTGCCACGGACACGCAGATGAGCATCAGCGCGCTCCAGCCGAAGATGATAACGCCCGCAATGCCAGCCGGCAGCAGCGCCAGACAAACCTCCTGCATGATGCGCTGCGTGCTGCTATGGTCGCGCAGGTGGGGCGAGGAGGTCATCACAAGATTATTCTGCATGGTGTTATGCCTCCTTCTTGGACTGCTCTTCAGCAGCCTTCTTTGCAACTTCTGCCGCGGCTTTCTTCGCGGCTTCCGCCTTCTTGCGGGTCGTAATCACCTTTTTGCCCTGACGGCAGGACTGCGTAAGCAGGCGCTTGGCGGGGCAGACGAAGGTGCACGCACCGCATTCGATACAGTTCATGATGCCGTACTTTTCGGCTTCGTCATAGCGGTCGGCGCGGACGCAGCGGTCAAGCAGCGTCGGCATCAGCTGCATCGGGCAGGCGCGCAGGCAGCGGCCGCAGTTGATGCAGGCGGATTCCACCGGGTCAACGGCTTCTTCGCCCAACACAAGCACGCCGGACGTGCCCTTCGTGACCGGGATATCCGTGCGGGTAATCGCCATACCCATCATCGGGCCACCGCTGATGAGCATCCGTGCGCCGGACTGCATTCCGCCGCAGGCTTCCAGCAGCGTGTCAATCGGCGTACCGACGCTGACGAGGAAGTTGCCGGGGTTGTTGACCAGCCCGCCAACGGTCGTCACGCGCTGCACGAGCGGGCGACCCTCGCGAATCGCCTGCTGAATGGCATACACCGTGCCGACGTTGCTGACCACGCAGCCGACATCCAGCGGCAGACCGCCGGTCGGCACCTTGCGGCGCGTCAGGGCATACACCAGCTGCTTTTCACCGCCCTGCGGATAGCGGACGGGCAAATCATGAATCGTGATGCCTTCGACGTTCTTCGCCGCGGCACGGAGCGCTTCCACCGCGTCCATCTTGTTGTTCTCCACACCGACGTGCGCTTCCTTGACATCCAGCGCAAGCATCATCAGGTGGATGCCGTCGATGATTTCCGCGGGCTTTTCCAGCATCAGGCGATGGTCAGCCGTCAGGTACGGTTCACACTCCGCGCCGTTGATGACGAGCTTCTCAATCGTCTTGCCCTTCGGGGGCGTAATCTTGACCTGCGTGGGGAACGTCGCGCCGCCCATGCCGACGATGCCGGCTTCGCGGACGATGGTCTGCAATTCCTGCGCGGTCAGCGTTTCCGGATGCTCCGCCGGATGCAGCTCCACCCAGTTGTTCTGGAAGTCATTCTCGATGACGACGGCGGACACCGTCGAACCATTCGCCAGCTCGACCGGCTCAATGCCGACGACCTTGCCGGAGACGGACGAATGCACCGGTGCGGACACAAAGCCGCCCGCTTCGCCAATCTTCTGACCCGCCAGCACCAAATCACCCTTCTGCACGATGGGCTTGCAGGGCGCACCGATATGCTGCGAGAGCGGAATCACCACGCGCGCAGGCGCGGGCAGCTCACGAATGGCGTTGCCGCTGTTGACGGCCTTGCCGTTTACGCCCTCATGCGGATGCGTTCCGCCGGGAAACATGTGTTTGACAAACACAGAGAAAACCCCTTTCCAAATCCTTTCGCATCCCCTGCCGTGACAGCAGAAAACACATATTCAGACGGAATCCGTCTGAACAGGACACAATCACACGAAATCTATTATATCATATAACAAGGCATTTGGTACAGTGAAAAGTTTGACAAATGTCAGCCAAAGTTTTTTAGTCAATTTCACCATTAGCTATGACTAATATCTTCTTCCGGCAGATTTCCCGCCACATAGAGCATGTGCGCTGCGTGACTCATGGCACTGCCCTCGCTGCCGTCCGCGCCGCCAAGCATCCGCGCGACTTCGCTGATTCGTTCCTTGGGTGAAAGCAGGCGAACACTCGTATTCGTCCGCTCCCCTTCCACACGCTTCTCCACAAGAAACTGGTGCGCCGCCATCGCCGCAATCTGCGGCAGATGCGTCACGCAGATAACCTGCCGCTTGCGCGCGATCAGCGCCATCTTCTCCGCGACGACCTGCGCCATCCGCCCGCTGATGCCCGTGTCGATTTCGTCGAACACCATCGTGCCGACGCCGCCTTTTTCAGCTTCGAGGCTCTTAATCGCCAGCATCAGGCGCGACAATTCGCCGCCAGACGCGATTTTTGACAGCGGCTTCAGCGGCTCGCCGGGGTTCGGGGAAATCATAAACTCAATCACGTCGTCGCCGACCGACTGCGGCATGAAAATCTTCCCTTCCGGGCGAATCGCGAACGACACTTGGAAGATGGTGTTGCCCATGCCGAGGTCTTTCAGCTGCGCCATCATGTTCTTCTCAAACTCATTCGCCAGCCCGTGCCGCGCCTCCGTCAGCTGACGCGCGAGCTGCCGATACTGCGCCAGCAAGCGCTTGTGTTCCGCGCCGGTTTTGGCAACCTGCTCATCCAGCGAGACGTAATTGTCGTATTCCTCCTGCATCTTCTTCTGCTGCGAAAGGACTTCCGCCACCGTTTCGCCGTACTTGCGTTCCATGCGCCGAATCAAATCCAGCCGTGTCTCAACTTTCTCCGCCCGAACGGGGTCGAACTCCCCTTTTTCGGTCAAATCCGCCAGTTCGTAGCCGATTTCCTCCAGCTCATAGTACGCTGAATCGCACCGCTGCGCCAGACTGACGTAGTTTTCGCCGAACGCCGCCAGCGACCGAAGCGCATCCGCCGCTTCCTTCACGCGCGAAAGTACCGTCTCGCTGTCATCGTTCGCTGAAATCGCCCGATGCGCCGCCGCAACCGCTGTCGCAATCTTCTCCGAATGCCGGAATCGCTCTTTTTCCGCTGCCAGCGTTTCTTCCTCGCCCAGCTTCAGCCGTGCTTTTTCCAATTCCTCCAGCGACTTTTTCAGCGATTCCATGCGGTACTGCTTCTTCTCATTCTCCTTGACCAAGCGCGCGTACTGCCGATGGTTGGTGATGAACGCCTGATACGCCGCGTCCACGCGGCTGAGCAGCGCCTGATAATCGTCGCCGCCCGCAGCATCCAGAAACAGTAGGTGATACTGCGAGTTCATCAGGAACTGCGCCTCGTGCTGCCCATGCACGTCCATCAGCAGTACGGCGATGTCTTTGAGCGCGGACAGCGGCATCACCACCCCGCAGACGCGGCAGAGGTTGCGCCCGGAGCGTGTGATTTCGCGGTAGAGCGTTACCGTGCCGTCAAAATCATCAAGTGCCTGCGCTTGCGCCCATTTTGCGACTTCCTCATTGCCGCTGGCATCGAACACCGCTTCGACCCACGCCTTGTCTGTTCCCGTGCGGATGAGTTCCCGCGCGGCGCGTCCGCCCAGCACCAGATTGACCGCGTCCACGACGATGGATTTGCCCGCGCCGGTTTCGCCGGTCATAACGTGCAGCCCTTCGCCGAATTCCAGACTCAGTTCCTCAATCAGCGCGATATTCCGCATTCGCATGGATAGAATCATGATGGATACTCCTTTTCCGTGCCGGGGATAACCATTGCCGTTATTTCATCATTTCCCGGATGCGGCTGGTGACGGTGATCGTCTCCTCGTTCGAGCGGATAATCAGCAGCACCGTGTTGTCGCCTGCCAGCGTCCCCAGCACCTCTGGCCAGTGCATACTGTCCAGCGCTTCCGCCGCGACGTTCGCCGAACCCGACAAGGTTTTCACCACAATCAGGTTGTTCGCCGACGAGACAGACAGCAGCGATTCCGCCAGCATCCGAATGAAACGGTCGGTCAGATTGTTGTCCGCCTGATCGCCCGTTGCGTATTTGTACTTGCCGGAGGGGGTCAGCACTTTCAGCAGCCGCAATTCCTTAATGTCGCGGGATACGGTCGCCTGCGTCACGCGGATGCCCCGCGCATTCAGGGCGCTGGCGAGTTCCTCCTGCGTTTCAATTTCCTGTTTTTCGATGATATCGAGGATTGCCACTTGTCGAACGGTTTTCATATTTCCGCAGCACCTGCCTTTACATTTTGTGTTATCGGGTCCATTCCGTCAGCTTTTCGCGGACAAGGTTGAAGAACGGCTGGTCACTCGTGCGGATGAGCTGCAGCGTTCGATCGGCACGACTGATTTCGACCACCGCACCGTCATCCAGCTGCGCGTACGTCTGCCCATCGACTTGCAGGCAGGCGCTCTGCGGCGCATCCGACCCCAATAGCAGGCGAATCTGTGCGCTGCCCTGCACAACGGTCGGACGATGCTGCAAACTGTGGGCACAAATCGGCGTGAGCACCATGCAATCCACTTTCGGGGAAATAATCGGACCGCCAGCGGAGAGCGAATAGCCGGTCGACCCCGTCGGCGTGGCGACAACAAGCCCATCGGCAATGTAATGCCCGGCGAGTTCGCCATCCACCAGCGCCGTAACCGTAATCAGCCGCGCATAGCCTCCGCGGCTCATCACCACGTCGTTGATGGCGTACCAGCTTTGCCCATTCATCTGCACGGACAGCACTGCGCGGCGCTCTGTCTCGTAGTCGCCGCGGATAACCTTGTCCAACAGCTTCGGCAGGGCGTCTGCCTCGCCTTCCGCCAAAAATCCGACGCGCCCCAGGTTCACGCCGAGCAGCGCCGCGTCCCACGAAAGCGCATACTGTGCGCCGCGAAGCAGCGTGCCGTCGCCGCCCAGTGACAGAATCACGTCCGCCCGCGCATCCGGCGCATTCAGCGAAGTCACGCTGCCCGACGCAAACGCTGCCAGCACCTCATCTTCCACCAGCACCTGCGCACCGCAGGACGCAAGCTGTGCCACTGCATGATGCGCCGCTGCCATTGCATCCGGCCGATGACCATGAATGACGATGCCAAGTCGCACGCCGTTCCCTCCATCCTGATTCAGTCTGCCGTTTTTTTCACAAACAGCACCCGAAGTATCCCCATTATAACACAAGATGAATATTCATGCAAGCATATACAGAAATTTTGATGCCATTTCCAAATGAGAATGCGCACGCAGATGGCGCAGGTGAATGAAGGAAATCGTATTACTTGTGTGAAGAACCCTTTAGCTCCTGATGCGCCTTTTTTACCAGCTCGTGGATGATTTCCGGCGTCATCGGCTCAGCTTCCTGCGTCCGGACGGTGATTTTGCCCAAGAACTCAATGTTGCCCTCCGGCCCCTTAATCGGCGAATAATCCAGCTGCTGCACCTGCCAGCCGATGCTCGGCGCGAATTCCACAATCTCCCGCAGCACGTCCTCATGCACCTTCGGGTCGTGGATGACGCCTTTCTTGCCGATGCGGTCGCGTCCCGCCTCGAACTGCGGCTTAATCAGCGTATAGAACACGCCCTCCTCGCCCATCAGCTGCGCCGCAACAGGCAAAATCAGGCGAATGCTGATGAAGGACACGTCCATCACCGTAACAGTCGGGTGCAGCGGCAGCATGTCCGGCGTCAGCAGACGCGCATTCGTCCGCTCATAGAGCGTCACGCGCGGGTCGTTGCGCAGTTTCCACGAGAACTGCCCGTAGCCCACGTCAATCGCATAGACATGCGCCGCGCCGTTTTGGAGGCAGACGTCCGTGAAGCCGCCGGTCGCCGCGCCGATGTCCATGCACACTTTGCCGCGCAGATCCGCCTGAAAGGACGTAATCGCCTTTTCCAGCTTCAATCCGCCGCGGCTGGCATAGGGGTTCGACTTGCCGCGGATTTCCAGCTCGTCCTCCGGCTTAATCAGCTCCGACGCCTTGTCAATGCGGCGCGTGCCGACGTACACCTCGCCCGCCATGATGCTGACCTGCGCCTTCGTGCGGCTTTCGCAAAGCCCGCGTTCCACCAGCGCTACATCAGCCCGTTGCTTTTCGCTCATTGATGCTTTTCTCCATTCTTCAGCGCGATGACGATGCGCTGGGTCATCAGTTCCGGCGTCAATCCCAAGTATTTCAGCAGCTGATCACGCCGCCCATGCTGCACAAAGGTATCCGGGATGCCGAAGGACAGCATCGGCGCGGGCAGCCCTTCGCCGGACAGGAACGCACAGACCACGCTGCCAAAGCCGCCCGTCAGCACATGCTCCTCCATCGTGACGATTGGGCGATTCGCCAGCTGACGCAGCATTTTCTCGTCCATCGGCTTCACACTCCGGCAGTTCACCAGCGATGCGTGAATGCCGCGCTTTTCCAGCAGGTCGCGGACTTCAATCGCTTCCGCCACCATCGAGCCGACAGCCAGCAGCGCCACATCCTCCCCCTGCTCCATCAGCTCCCATTCGCCGATGCGGAACGGCTTATCCTGCGCCGGGTAGCGCACCGACAAATCGACGGATTCACGCCCATAGCGGATGGCGCAGGGGGATTCGTTCTCCTGCGTCCAGCGCATCATGACGCGCAGCTCATTCAGGTCGCGCGGCGCCAGAATCACCATGTTCGGCACGGGCAGCATTGACGCCAAATCCCACACGCCGTGGTGCGTCGCGCCATCCTCGCTGACCAGCCCCGCGCGGTCAAGCAGCAGTGTCACGTTCAGCTTCGGCATACAAACGTCATGTATCATCTGGTCAAACGACCGTTGGAAGAACGACGCATAGACCGCGAAGTACGGCTTCATGCCGCCCGCCGCCAGCCCAGCTGCCATCGTAACGGCATGTTCCTCCGCAATGCCGACATCCATCATGCGGCGCGGAAAGCGCTCCGCAAAGTACGACAAGCCCGTACCCGACGGCATAGCAGCGGTAATCGCAACAGTTTTTTCATCCGTTTTCGCCATTTCGGACAGCGTTTCCGCCATCACCTGCCCATAGGACGGCAGCGTTCCCTTCTTGCGCGCCGTACCGGTTTCCACATAGAACGGCGGCGTGCCATGGAAGCGCTCCGGCTTGTCCTCCGCCGCGCTGTATCCATATCCTTTTTTTGTGAGCACATGCACAACAACCGGCTCATCCAACTGTTTGACTGCCTCCAATGTGTGCTCCAGTGCCTTGAGATCATGCCCGTTAATCGGGCCGAAATAATGGAAGCCAAGGCTGTTGAAGAATCCCTCTTGATTTTCGCGCACGAACATGGACTTGACGCTCTTTTTTGCCCACGATAAAAAGTGCTGAAGCGGTTTTCCGACTACGGGCAGGCAGGACAAGCCTTTGCGGATGACCCGCTTCGTGCTTGTCCACCCGCTGGAGACGCGTAAATCCGTCAGATGCTGCGAAAGCGCCCCCACGTTCGGCGCAATCGACATTTCGTTGTCATTCAGAATGACAATCATACGCGTATGACTGTCACCCGCGTCGTTGAGCGCCTCATAGCACATGCCGCCGGTCATTGCGCCATCGCCCACCAGCGCCAGCACATGGTGATGCTGCCCCTGCAAATCGCGGGCGCGCGCCAGCCCCAGCGCTGCGGACAGCGCGGTAGAGGCATGACCCGTCTCGAACACATCATATTCGCTTTCGGAGCGCTTCGGGAAACCGGACATGCCGCCGAAGGAACGCAGGGTACAGAACGTGCGGTAGCGCCCCGTCAGCAGCTTATGGACGTAGCTCTGATGCCCCACATCGAAGACGATTTTGTCCTCCGGCATGTTGAACACGCGGTGAATCGCCATCGTTAATTCTACCACGCCCAGATTGCTCGCCAAATGCCCGCCGCGCTTGGAAATAGTCGTGACCAGTTCTGTGCGAATCTGCGCGGCGAGATCGTTCATCTCCGCATAGGACAAACCTTTAATGTCCTGCGGCGACTTGATATCCTCCAATCGCAAGCATTTTCCCTCCTTCATGGATTTTGAATTTGTGTTGATTGATGCTATTTTTCAGATAAGAATGCGCAAGCGGATGGCGCAGGTGAATGCAGGAAATAGTATTAGAATTTACTGCCCTTGCTCCCCTTTGCGCCCTTCGCGCCGCCGAGCGAAACACCCTTCAAAATGTCGGAGGAATAAGCATAATTGCGCATGTTGCGGTCTTCGTTCGCCTTGCGCGCGCAGTCCACCATGCGGTCAATCAGCTGCGAATACTTCACGCCCTTGTTCTCCCACAGGTAAAATGCCAGCGAGCCGGGAATCGTGTTGATTTCGGTGATGTACACCTGCTCGGACGCGCGGTCAAACATGTAATCGATGCGCACAACGCCCTTGCAGTCCAGCATCCGGAAAATATCGCAGGACATGGCCTGAATCTTATCGCGCAGGCTGTCCTCAATCGGCGCGGGCAGCACGCGGTGCAGGCTCGCCATGCCCTTCGAGCCACCATTGGCAAGATACTTCTCCTTGAAATCAAGGAACTGCTGACCCGACAGCGGCATCTCAATCGGGCTGGCTTCCACGTCGCCATCGTAGCCCAGTACGGAGCAGTTCAGCTCAATCGGGTGATCCAGCCCCTTCTCAACCAGCACGCGGCGGTCATACTCAAACGCCAGTTCAAGGCTGTCCATCAGCCCTTCGCGGTCATCCGCACGGCTGACACCGATAGACGAGCCGAGGTTCGCGGGCTTGACGAACACAGGATAGCCCAGTTCCTTCTCCACCTTGTCCAGCACGGCGTTTTTGTCCTGCTGATACATGGCGCGCGTGAACCAGCAATCCGGCAGACACGGCAGCGTCCCCGCGCCGCGGAAGAACTGCTTCATCATGATTTTGTCCATGCCGATGGCGCTGCCTGCCACGCCCGTGGACGTGTACGGCAGATTCGCCAGTTCCAGCATTCCCTGCAGCGTGCCGTCCTCGCCGTTCAGCCCATGCATGACGATAACGCAAACTTCCAGCCGCGCTACCATGACCTGCGTTGGATGAGAGAACAGCCCCTTGCCGGGACGGTTCGCCAGCAGCGCGCCCGAACCCGCCGTCACATCCAGCGCAACGGCTTCGATGCCCGCTTTGTTCGGGTCAAAGGGCGTGTACGTCTCGATGCGGCGGAGCGCATTTCCCGTATACCAGACGCCGTTTTCGCCGATATACACTGGGATGACGTCGTACTTCTCGCTGTCCACACGGTTCATCAGCTGCACCGCGCTGATGATGGACACCTCGCGCTCACAGCTGCGGGAACCGAAAATCACACCAAGCTGAACCTTTGCCATAACAAAAATCTCCTTGCCTTTACGGAATCTCTGATTGATTCGGCAGAGCTTCCTTACGTTTCAGAATAGTGATCCGGAAGATCGTTTTCAAACATTGCAATGTCGCCGGGACGTCCAATCTGCCGCAGGAGCACCGTCGCTTCGTCGAGGCTGGCGACGACGTGCAGATTTCCCTGCGGGAAGCCCGCTGCGAGCAGCCCTTCGGCAATCGGCTGCGTGTGTTTCTTGCCCACGAGAATGGCGATATCCGCGTTGCCGCAGATTTTCCGCCCAAATTCGCGGTTGAACGCCGCTTCCTGTCCGCCCAATTCGACCATACCGGGGGTAATGATGATGCGCCGCGCTTGGAACGCCCCCAGTACCTTCACCGCCGCTTCCGCGCCCTTCGGGTTGGAATTGAACGCATCGTCGATGATGGTGATGCCCGGCGACGGAATCAGCTGCAAGCGGTGCTCCACCGGCTGCAGTTTGCTGATGCCGCGTGCTACTTGCCGCATGGTCAGCCCCAGATGGAGCGCAACCGTCGCGGCAAGCAGGATGTTCTGGATGTTGTGTTCCCCCAGCAGGCGCGTTTCGCACGCAATTTCCTCCGCCGACGTATGCAGGACGAATCGGCTGCCCATCGGGGAAACCGTCACATCCGTTGCCCACACGTCCGCGTCCGGGCTGTAATGCAGGCAGCAGAGGCGCTTTTCTTTCTCCGTGCGGTCATAGAGTTCGCGGCAGATTGCGCCGTCATCCGGGAAAAAGCAGCAGCCATCCGCCGGAACAGCGTCCATCAATTCATATTTCGTATTTTTGATGCGCTCCAAGGTGTGGAAGGTGTCCAAATGCTGCGGGCCGACGCTCGTCAGCACGCCGTAACGCGGATGCACCAGTCGACACAGTTCCTTGATATCCCCGACATGCCGTGCGCCCATTTCCGCCACGAACACCTGCGTCGCGGGCGTCAGGCGCTCACGGATGATTTTCGTCACGCCCATTGGCGTATTGAAGCTGCTCGGCGTAATCAGTGTCTGATACTTCTCCTGCAGAATCGTGCCGAGGATGAACTTGACGCTCGTCTTGCCGTAGCTGCCGGTAATGCCGATTTTGATGATGTCCGGGCGCGCCGCCAGTTTCTTCTGCGCGTCGCGGAAATACATTTCGCTCACGAGCTTCTCAATCGGCCACGCCAGCAATCCACCCAGCGCCACCCAGAGCGGCAGCAGCAGCGGCAGCAGCCCGCAGAAGTACACCTTCGTCAGCAGCGCAATCGGCGTGCAGAGCAGCGTATAGACAACGCCCATGACAATGTACGTCCGCTTGACGCGCATCGTGACGACAAACGGCTTTTTCGCCTTCTTCTGCTGGAAAATCGACCGGCACCACCAGCCGCCCGCGACCGCCAGCGCTGCATTCACCAGCGCCAGCAGGATTTTACCGACGCTCATGTCCAGCATCCGGTCAATGCTCCGGTATGCCAAATACAGCAGCGTCAAGTACGCCGCCAGCGTGACGCCGGGCAGCAGCGCGCGCTTCCAATTGCGCCGCAGTGTCCGGAAATAGCCGGGAAATTGGTAGCTTTCCAGCTGGAAATCATGCATCAGGCTCCGTTGTGCCAGCAGCATCGCCAAGGCGGTTGCCAGCGCCGGAAGCCATTTCAGTAAGTTAATCACCTGATTCACTCCTGCCCCATCCAAATCAGTTCAGCAGAAACTGACGCACAATCGTCTGAAAGCGCGCCGCCTGCTCCAGATATGCGAAATGCGTGCCGCCTTCCAGCACCACCAGACCGCTGTCGGCAATTTCCTTTTCCATCTGCTGCCCCATCCACAGCGGCGTTTCCGTGTCGCGGTCGCCCCAAATCAGCAGCGTCGGGTTCTTGATATGCGAAAGCAGCGCACTCTGGTCATAACCCACGACCTTGACGAACGTCTTGCGCATTTCCGGCGACAGGGCGGCGTAATCCCGCGAGCCGTACTTCTGCACGAGATTTTCCTGCCACTTGTCCGGCAGACTGCCGAAGAGGTGCGTCTTTTTCGCTACACCGACGAGCTTTTTCAGCCGCTGATACCGCTGCGACTTTTTGCTCTTTTCGCTGGATAGCTTCGGCCGGATACCCGCCGCGCCTGTCAGAATCAGCTTCTCAAAACGCTCCGGATGGTCGGCGGCAAGCTCAATCGTCACGCGTCCGCCGAAGGAATGCGCAATCACGCTGCACGGTAGAAAGTCCAGCTTCATCAGCAGTTCCAGCAGATTCGCGGCGAAATCCGGCACACCCCACGGCTGCGGCGGAAATCCGCTTTCGCCATGCGCCGGAAAATCCACCCGAAGCACGGTCATGTCCGGCGTGAGCGCATCGCTAATCCCCGCCATCAGCTTTTCCGAGCAGCCCCAGCCATGCAGCAGCACCACTTTTCTTTCGCCGTGGCCGCCGATTTCATAATGGACGCGGACGCCCTGAAGCGTCATTTCCACAAAACGCATCTCCTTTTCAGCCGTCGATTCGCCAGATGTATCGGCACTTGACGGCGCTGATTTCCCAGCGGTCGCGGATTTCCTGCGGCACGGCCACGGTTCTTTCCAGCGTGCAGCCCAGCCCCAGGCACGTCTTGCGGCTCGCCCAGTTATCCGGGTCAGTCGTGATGACGACGCTGCTCTTGCCGTGCAGGGCAATCAGCGGGCGCAAGAGCGCACAGGCGCGGCGCGCGTAGTGATTGCCGCGATACGGCGGGTCAACATGATAGCCAATATGCCCGAAATAGTACACACAGGGGCTTTCCCCCATCCGCAGGGAGATGCGTCCAACTTCCCGGTGCGTCCCGTGCGGCACAATCATATAGTCATACACGCGGCCGAATCCCATTTCCTTTTCCGGCGGATAGAGCCGCAAGGGCAGCAAGTCAATCACGCCATCGGAAAACTCAGCACGCACTCTGCGAAACAGCATCCTTACACATCCTGTATCTGCACCTGCGGAAGCAGGGCAGCAAAATCATCGGGACGAATCAGCTGCGTCCCCTCGGTCATTACCGACGCACAGCCCGCCGCCGCGCCATACGCCAGCGCACGGCGAACGTCCCCTGTTTTCTCCAAGCCAGCCATCACACCGCCGACCATTGCGTCGCCCGCGCCAACGGTGGACTGCACCCGAACCGGAATCGCCGGGGTAAACATGGTGCCGCGTTCCGATACCCACAACGCACCCTCGCCGCCGAGGCTCACGAGCACATTCTGCGCGCCCATTTCAAGCAGCTCCAGCGCCGCCTGATGCACATCCGCCATCGTCGGCAGCGGACGGTTCATGGCGGCTTGCAGTTCACTTCGGTTCGGCTTGACGAGGAACGGACGCGCCGCCAGCCCCGCCATCAGCGCCGCGCCGCTCACATCCAGCACAAACAGGCGCTCCGGCAGGGAGAGCATCAGGTCGCGGTAATACTCCGGCGGACATTCCGGCGGCAGCGACCCTGTCAGGACGACATACTGCCCCGCAACTGTCTTTTCCGTCAGCAAGTCCGAAAACGCCCGCTGGTTCGCCGCGTTGACCGGCGCGCCGGGTTCGTTCAGCTCCGTCACGCCCGTGCCGTCCTGCGGGACAATCTTCATGTTCGTGCGCACGTCGCCGTCCACGGGCAGGAAAACATGCGTCACCTGCTCGCCGTCCAGTTTGCGGCGAACCGCGTCAATGCCGTTTTTGCCCGCACAGCCGAGGACGCAGGACGCAATACCCAGCCGGCGCGCAGTAATGGCGACGTTGATGCCCTTGCCGCCCACATCCTGCCGCGCGGACAGGACACGGTTCACATCGCCCGCCGTGAAGGAACAGAGCGACACCGTGCGGTCAAACGAAGGATTCAGGCACACACAAGCCAGCATGGGCAAACCTCCCCATCATCAGCAGTCCATCCCATTATATCATGATTCCCCGCATGATGCAACCTGACGCGGAAAGAAAAAGGCTGCCCCGTATTCGCTCGGAGCAGCCAAATGGACTCATTCCTTAATGCTGTAGGCATTCAGCGCGTTCTGCATCGTGATCTGTGCGAACGCTTCCAGCGGAATTTCGCGCAGCGCGGCAATTTTCTCCGCCACATAGCGCACGTTCGTCGGCTCATTTCGGCGGCCGCGGACGGGTTCGGGCGAAAGGTACGGGCTGTCCGTCTCAATCAGGATGCGGTCAAGCGGCACATTCACCGCGGCTTCCTGCAATTTCGGCGCTTTCTTGAAGGTCACAGGCCCCGCAAAGCTGATGAAGTACCCCAGTTTCAGGTACTCCTTCGCAATCTCCCAGCTGCCGGAAAAGCAGTGAATGATGCCGCCGGTCAGATGCTTCCTGTGGCGCTTCATGATGTCCAGCATGTCCTGATGCGCATCGCGGATGTGGTACGCCACGGGCAGCGATAATTCCCACGCCAGTTCCATCTGCGCCTCGCAGACCGTCATCTGCGTTTCGCGCGGTGACAGGTCATAGTAGTAATCCAGCCCGATTTCGCCAATGGCGACGACTTTCTCTTCCTTCGACCAGTCCGCCAAGCGCTGCAAATCATCCTCCACGAAGCCTTTCGCCTCGTGCGGATGGATGCCGATGGCGGCATAGCAGCCCGGATGTGCCGCTGCGAAATCCGCGCTGTGCCGGGAGGTCGCCATGTCCGAGCCAATCACGGCGTACCGGGTGACGCCCGCTTCCGCCATGCGGGTCAGGACGTCCTCCCGGTCGTCGTCGAACTTCGGCTCATCGACGTGGCAATGAGAGTCAAACAGCGCCATCATCCGATGATTGCACCGTCCTCCACGCCCTCGCCGACGCTCATCAGGCGCAGATTATCCTCGTCATCGACAGCGGAGAGAATCATGCCCTGACTTTCGATGCCCGCAATCTTACGCGGCGCGAGATTCACGACCGCCACGACCTGCTTGCCGACGAGGTCTTCGGGCTTGTAATACTTCGCGATGCCGGAGAGAATCGTGCGTTCGCCGTCCTTGCCGAAGGAGAGGCGGAATTGCAGGAGCTTGTTGCTCTTCTCCACCTTCTCGCAGGACAGCACACGCGCCACCTGCATCTTGCACTTGCAGAAATCATCGAAAGCGATTTCCGCCGGAAAATCAGGCGTTTCGTGCTTCTTCTCCGCCTTCTTTTCAGGCTTGGCGGCAGGCTTCTTTTCTTCCTTCTTCGGCTCTTCGGCGGGTGCGTCGCGTTCGATTTCCTTCTGGATGTCCAGACGCGGGAACAGCGCCGCGCCCTTATGCACCGTCAGGCCTTCCGGCAGCACGGCAAACGGCTTGCAGACGGAATCCCACGTCTTGAGCGCGTCGTCGGTCACGCCCAGCTGCTCGAAGATGCGTTCCGGCGTGCGCGGCATAACGAAGCCGATCATCACGGCAACGCGGCGGACGCACTCTGCCAGCGTGTACAGCACCGTCTTCAGCCGCGGCTGACCTTCTTCGCTGCGGCCCAGCACCCACGGCTGCGTCATGTCGATATACTTGTTGCAATCGCTGATGAGCTTCCATGTTTCCACCAGCGCGTTGGAGAACTGGAAGGCGTTGACGTAGTTCTCCACCTTGCCGGAAAGCTGCTCCGCCTCGTCCCAGATGGGCTTGTCAACAGCTTCATCCACCGCGTCGATGGCGGGAATCGTGCCGCCAAAGTACTTCTCAATCATCGCGACCGTGCGGGAGACGAGGTTGCCAAGATCATTCGCAAGGTCGGAATTGATGCGCGTCAGCATGGCTTTGAGCGTGAATTCGCCGTCCGAGCCGAAGGGCATTTCGCGCATGAGGAAATAGCGCACAGCATCGGAGGAATAGCGGTTGCACAGCACGACCGGGTCAACGACGTTGCCGACGCTCTTGCCCATCTTCTTGCCATTGATGACCAGCCAGCCGTGGCCGAACACCTGCTTGGGCAGCGGCAGCCCCAGCGCGTGGAGCATAATCGGCCAGATAATGGTATGGAAGCGGACAATTTCCTTGCCGACCAGATGGACATCCGCCGGCCAGTACTTCTGGAACAGCGCGTCATTGTCCGTGCCGTAGCCCAGCGCGGAAATGTAGTTGCTCAGCGCGTCAATCCAGACGTACACCGTGTGCTTCTCGTCGAACGTGACCGGGATGCCCCACTTGATGGACGTGCGGCTGACGCACAGGTCTTCCAGCCCCGGACGGAGGAAGTTGTTCAGCATCTCGTTGGCGCGGCTGGCGGGCTGGATGAAGTCCGGATGCTCCTCGATGTACTGAATCAGCCATTCGGCGTACTTCTGCAGGCGGAAGAAGTAGGATTCTTCACGCGTCTTTTCCACCGGGCGGCCGCAGTCCGGGCAGCAGCCGTCCTTGAGCTGCAATTCCGTCCAGAAGGATTCGCAGGGCGTGCAGTACCAGCCCTCGTATTCAGACTTGTAGATGTCGCCCTGATCGTACAGCTGCTTGAAAATCTTCTGCACGCACTTGACGTGGCGGTCATCGGTCGTGCGGATGAAGTCGCTGTAATCAATGTCCATCAGCTTCCACAGATCCTTGATGCCCGCGACAATCTTGTCCACATATTCCCTCGGCGTGACGCCCTGTTCCTTTGCCTTGCGCTCAATCTTCTGGCCATGCTCGTCCGTGCCGGTCAGGAAATAGACGTCATAGCCCGTCAGCTTCTTGAAGCGCGCCATCGAGTCCGCCGCCGTGGAGCAGTAGGCGTGGCCGATGTGCAGGTTGCTGCTGGGGTAGTAAATGGGCGTTGTGATGTAAAACGGCTTCTTGCACGATTCACACATATTTTTTTCCTCCATATTTTCCTGAGAGAAACGATAAAAAACCGCCCCTCCCGCATTTTTTGCCGAGGGGCGGAAAATTTTCCGCGTTGCCACCCTGATTTATCACTCATCCTGCGGATAACGGCGCGACCCGCCGCACCCTACTTCACCCCAAAGGCGTTCAGGTGCGTGATGCTCCGGAGCCATGTTCCCGCGGATGTCTCGGCTGCTTCTCACCTGCCGCAGCTCTCTTTGCGCATCCATCCACGGTACTCTTTCCATCATTGCAGAGGATATTATAGCGTCATTTGGGCATGGTTGTCAAGGGCAAATTTCAGCTGTGCTGCTGATACCAAGTGTAGTCGTAGCCGTAATCGCCCTGCTGATTTCTGGCGGACAGCGTAAAGCGCACGACGACGTTCTGCCGCAAGGTCATTTGCAGCGTACATTCGCCGTTTTCCGCCGCAAGCACCGCCGTATCCGCCGCCGGCTGACCCGCCTGACGCAAAAGACGCAGCTGATTTGCCGTCAGCGAGCGCGGTTCGCCCAAATCATGCCATACCTTCAGCGGATTGCACGTCACTTCGTCCACCGTCTCCGTCGTCAGCGTCTGTTCGCCGCCCGCAGGCAGGGCAATCGTCACGGTCAGCTCGTCGCGGTCGGTGCGGCAGAGATTCCACAGCACGCCTTCATACGAGCCGTCGTCCTTGCGGACAATCACGCTGTGTTCGTCGCGGTGCACCGGCGTTCCGCGCAGATGGGAGAAGAACGCAAAGCTCCACAGTGTCGGCTTGGCAATCTGCCCGTTGGCAATCAAGCCGAATCCACCATGGAAGGGCATCGGCGGCACGCCCTGCTCCTCGAACACATCCCCGAACGTCCAGTAGGAATACGACGCCGCCACATCGCCCATCCGCGCCAGCACACCCGCCATGTACGCCGCATTCAGGTTCGTATCATGAATCGGGCAGAACGGGTTGTACGACGTGTTGAACTCGGTGATGTGCATCTCCATCCCGCGGTATTCCGGGAAGCTGTCGATAATGTCGCGCGTCTCCTGCATTTCAGCGAGGAGGCTGTCCACCGTGCGCATTGTATGATAGAGATAGCGCCCGCGGTGTTCCGGCGTTTCGCCCATGTAGGCGTGGCGCGACACGAAATCCAGCGGCAGCTGATTCTCCTTGCAGAATCGCAGGAAATTGCGCACCCAGTCCTGCGACGTCGCGCCGCCGCAGATTGCCGGGCCGCCAACGCGCATGTCCGGCAGCACTTCCTTAACTGCCTTCGCCGTCACCGCATACAGGTGATGATACTTCTCTTCATCCGCATTTTCCCAGAAACCCGACAGGTTCGGCTCGTTCCACACTTCACACGGCCAAGTGGACACTTCGTCTTTCCCGTAGCGCTCCGCCAAATGTGCAAGCGTCGTCTGAACCATCGCCGTCCACTTTGCGTCGTCCTGCGGCGGCGTAACGTTGCCCTTCCAATAGAAGATGGTCTGCGTGCCGCTCGCCATTTTTTCCGGCATGAAGCCCAATTCAAGGAACGGCTTCAAGCCCTGTGCGCGGTAATCATCCATCACGCGATCAAGGTAGGTGAAATTGTAGCCCTCGCGCCAATTTCCTTCCGCATCCTGATACGGCTGGTAAATCGCCATATCGTCGCTGAACAGCCCGTGACCGCGGATGTGCGTGAACGCGCATTCCGCCTGCGCCATCGCCAGCTGCTGCTGATACTCCTGCTGCAATGCCAGCCCCATGCGCCCTGTGCCGATGCAGAACGCGGTGTTGTTGTTGAACTTCGCCTGACTATCCGCCGCTATGCGGATGGAATCCTGTTTCATGGTATTTTTTCTCCTTACAGTCCTGATTTTGCCCAGTCGAATACGAGCACTTGATCATGCGGCAGCGTCGCCTGACAGGTATCAATCTGCTCATACGGCGCGATATTGACCGGTTCCGCCGCGCGGAGGTTGCCATCCGTCAAGGCGTTGAAGAAGTCGTCGAACATCCAGCGGTCATAGAGCGCCTCCCGGTGCGGACAGAGGACTTTCTCGAATGGCAGCTGCTGAATGCCACGCATGTTGCTGCGGTACTCCCGAAGCCCAAGCGCCTGCGGGAAGAAGAGCCATGTGCAGGGGTTCCAGTCGTCGCCGGATAGCAACAGCTTCCGCTCCGGCACATACACCACCGCCGAACCGGGCGTGTGCCCCGGCGCTTCGATGATTTCCGCTGTTAATCCGCCCAAGTCAATCACACCGGGCTTCATCACCTTCGGCAGTGGAATTTCACCCGCGAGAAACGTTTTTTCATCCACCGGCAGGTTCTTCCCGATTGCCTGCGTCAGCACCCGACGGCGCATCTTGTCGTCCGTGAACATGCGCCAGTCCGCCATGTCCGCTTCCAGCATGTACGTTTCCGGGAAGCAGCGTGCCCCCATCGCGTGGTCATGGTGGTTGTGCGTCAGGAACACCGTCAGCGGTAAATCCGTCATGTGACGCATGAAGTCCGCCACATCCTCAATGCCATAGCCCGTGTCAACCAGCATGGCGGCGTTTTCGCCCTCCAGCAGCGTCATGCAGACGCCCATGCAGTCCACAATATGCCACACTCCCGGCATCACCGCGTGAACCGTAAAGGCCATTTTCGGCTCATCCTTTCCATCTTGCCGCCTGAAAAAACGGCGTTTTTTGCACAATTCGACGCACAGTTGTGTTTTTCCTGTCACCCAGTCAACTTTTCGCCAAATTTCTTCCCCTTTTCTGGTTTTGGGTTGTGCAAGTCGGCAAAATATGCTATACTTTTAGTAAAATACGTTACAGGAGGTATCCTGTTTATGGCAAATCAATGGCTTTCGTGGCTTCCGTTTTTACCGGCTGATGTTCCCGCCGATTTTGCGTCCCCACGCGAAGTCGCCGCGTTCGAGCTTGCGCAGGCACTGCCGACGCTCTCTCCGAACCTGCACGTTTCGCTTGCCGAGGATGATTCGCTGGGCGAAGGGTTCCATGCCGTGCGCAAAGGCGACGACGTGACGATTTTCGGTGGCAAAACCGGGCTGCTGTATGGCGCTTACTGGCTGCTGATGGCGCTCGCGTCGGGTGCGGCATTGCCGGAGGATCACTCCTCTGCGCCGCAGTACGCGCTGCGCATGATTAACTGCTGGGACAACGCCGACGGCAACGTCGAGCGCGGATATTCCGGGCGCAGTCTGTTCTTCCAGGGCGGCAAGCTGGCCTACGACCCCGCGCGGATGCGGCAGCTGGGGCGTATGATGGCGTCCGTCGGGCTGAACGTGCTGTGCATCAACAACGTCAACGTGCACGACCCGGCACAGCTGCTGATTGAGGACGATCTGCCGGATCTGGCGAAGCTGGCGGCGATTTTCCGCCCGTTCGGCGTGCGGCTGATGGTTTCCATCGACTATTCACAGCCGATGCGCCACGGCATCCCGACAGCTGATCCGCTGGATGAACGCGTGCAGGCGTGGTGGAAGCATCAGGCGGAAGTGGTGTACGCTGCGATTCCCGATTTGGCGGGCTTCCTCGTCAAAGCGGACAGCGAACATCGTCCGGGGCCGTTCACCTACGGGCGCAATCACGCGGAAGGCGCAAACATGCTGGCGCGGGCGCTCAAACCGTTCGGCGGAATGCTGGTCTGGCGCTGTTTCGTCTACAACTGTCAGCAGGACTGGCGCGATGAAAAGACCGACCGTCCGAAGGCAGCGTATGAACATTACGTCTATCTGGATGGGCAGTTCGACGACAACGTGATTCTGCAGGTCAAGAACGGACCGTTCGACTTCCAAGTCCGCGAACCGATTTCCCCGACCCTGCTGGCAATGCCCAAAACGAAGCTGGCGCTGGAATGGCAGCTGGCGCAGGAGTACACCGGTCAGCAGATTGACATTTTCGCCATGCCGGTAATGTGGCAGGAGCTCTTTGCGGACATGCCGCGCAACAGCATCATGGCGATGGCAGCGGTGTCGAACCTCGGCAATGACGCGTGCATGACCGGGCATCCCTTCGCGGCGCTGAATTTCTTTGCATATGGCGCGCTGGCTTGGGATCCTGATGCCTGCCAGCCGGACGATATCATCCACCGCTGGATTCGCCTCACCTATCGTTTTGCGCCGGATGATGAGAATGCGCTGGCGGATGTGCTGCTCGGCAGCCGCCACGCCTATGAGCAGTACACCGCGCCGCTGGGCATCTGCTGGATGGTCACGCCGAACCAGCATTACGGGCCGAGTCCCGACGGATACGAGTATCAGGCGTGGGGCACTTACCACAAGGCCGACCGCAACGCCATCGGCATCGACCGCACGGCGGACGGTACGGGTTATGTTCTGCAATACCCGGAAGCACTGCGCCGCCGCTTTGAATCCACACAGACCTGCCCGGACGAGCTGCTGCTCTTCTTCCACCGCTTGCCGTACACCTTCAAGATGCGCGACGGGCGGACGCTGATCCAGCGAATTTACGACGACCATTTTGAGGGCTATGAATGGGTGGAGCGCGCCGCGAGCATCCTGAAAGCGCTGCCGCTGCCCGATTTTGACCGTGCTTTAGTAGATGAGCGCATCGGGCGGCAGCTGCACAACGCCCGTGAATGGCGCGACATCATCAACACGTTCTTCCACCGTCTTTCCGGCATTGAGGACGTTCACGAGCGGAAAATCTATCGCTGAGGAGGCTTTTCATGGCGGACACAAGCCAGCCGCATTCATCCCGCTGCCCGGCGTGGCTGCGCGAGGGCGGGCTGTACCTGATTGTCTCCGGCGTCGTGACAGTGCTGAAATATCTGCTGCTGCTCTTTCTGCCGCGCGCATTCGCCTTTCTGCCAATGCGCGACTTCGGCTGGCCCGGCATCGAAATGACGCTGCTGGGAGAAACCTTCCGCTGGAACATCTTCGGCTACGACACGGCGCACGGCGGGCTTCCTTACCTGTGCGCGTACATGACGGCGATGGTGCTTGGCGAATGCGTGAACTTCCCGCTCCAGCGCAAGTATGTTTTCCGCGCCAAAGGGCATCTCGCGCGGCAGGTGCTGCTGTATGCGCTTGCGTTCATCGTGATTACCTGCCTGGTGAACTCGATTAACTGCGTCTGGGTCGCGGTAGCGGCGAAGTTCGTGCCGGATTGGGTGTACACGCTCGGCACGCTCTTCTTCAATGGCACAATTTCCGCGGTGGTTTTTTTCTTCGTCAACAAGCGCATTTTCCCACAGGCATAAAAAAGGGGGCTGTCCATCGCGGGCAGTCCCCTTTCTTTATGGCGTTTGTTCAATGCGGATGACCTGCTGATGCCCGAAATAGTTTGCCAGCGCCTGATTCACCCAGTAGCCCGACTGCCCCTCGTCCGCCAGCCCCAGCGGGTTCAGGAACGCCGGACAGACCACAACATCCGGGATTTCGCAAATCTCGCCGGGCTGACGCAGCGTTTGGAGGATTTCGGTGTACTGCTGATGATACGTCTGCGCCTCGCCGCTGATGAGCGCTTTCGCCGCTGCAACGCTCGTCGGACTTGCACCCGCCGTCGGATGCGCAGATGGCAGTGTCAGCACCAGCGCAAGCGACAATATGGCGACGATTCCGGCGGAATGGCGCGTCAGATGCGAAAGCGCCGCGTCGATTTTCGTGCCGATGCGGCTGTTCCGCAGCCAGCCGACCCAGAGGAACGTCCAGCAAAGCAGCAGCCAGCCATACGCATAGTAGTAGATGTCGATTTGCCGCCCCGGCCCGACATTCGCCATTGCAAAAAGCGACGGCGTCATTTGCGCTGAAAAGATAGCATACGCCAGCGCGCTTTTCAGCAGTGGAAAACGGAATTTCAACCCGCACTGCCCGACGAAATCCCACATCAGCAGGGCAAAAAGCGCAATGGCAATTCCCTGCGGCCAGCCAAACCAGCCCGACACGCGCACCCACGCCCGGTCGAAGGAGTAGAGAATCGCGGGAACCGCATCCATCGAGCGCGGGATGGTCGCCGCACGGACGCGGTTGCCGGGTGCGGCGGCGTTGATAGCGAACGCAGTCAGCAGCACGGTCATGACGAGCAATATCTGCCGCCAAGCGAGTTTTTTCCGCACAAGCAGCGCAAGAAGCAGGAGCATCAGCAGAATCAGCGTAACGAGGATGGTCGTGTAGTTGCCGCCGCCGATAAAGAACGCAAGCGCCATGCACAGCACAGTCCGCCCGGCGCGGCACTTTCCGTCGGTGCAAATCCGCAGGGTGCCCGTCAGCAGCATCAGCGAAAGCGCGTAATAGAGCGTGTAGTAGCATCCGCCGTTGAACCAGTAAAACGTCTGGTTCAAATCCGGCACAAGCTGGATGCTCAGCGTCATGAGTGACAAGAAAATCAGCACAACCGTTGCGCGCGGCGCATGGAGTATCTTCCCCAGCTGACGCAGGAGCATCCCCGTGCCAAGCAGCAGCGGCAGGAGCGTCAGGGCGGTCGTCAGCCAATAGCCATTTTCGGAAAACACGCCCGGCTGAAGCGTGAACAGCACCACCGCGCTGAACGACCCCTGCCAGCGCGCGTAGGTGCTCCGGACGTAGGCGGCAATAGCTGCGACAGCCTCCGGCAGCCCCTGTCCTGCGTCAATGACCTTGCGCAGCACCGCGCCGTAGGTGTAGTCGTCCGCGCGCGGGTGATTATAGAACGCGACCGCCATCACCGGCAGCAGCGACAGCGCAAACAAAACCGCGAGGATGATGGCAATCCGCTGAAGTGCGCGCGCATTCCGCATGAGCATTTCTCCTTTTCCGACAAAAATCGCCGCAGTTTGTGATGCACTGCGGCGATTTTGCTGATTATTCTCCCGTCAGCGATGGGACGGGTGTCGTGTTCGGTTCAGGTGTGGGCAGTTCCGGTGCGGTCGTAGCTGCCGGCGCACTGCCGCCTGCAATCAGCCGCGTCAGGTTGTCCGATGCCGTCGTCAGCAGCTGCACAGCGCGCATGGTATCCATGCTCATCACGTCCTCCGCGCCCTGCGTCGGCAGGGTCAGCGCGTTCCAGCGGCTCGTTGTGCGCAGTGCCATCTTCACGCCGACGTCCGCTTCCGCCATGTGCAGCGCGGCAATCACGCGCAGCTGAATCGGCGCGCCTTCTCTGCTTTCGGTGCTGTACTGGAGGGAAAGTTCCGCCGTAATCGGCTCAAACGTCACCAAATCCGCTGCTTCCGCGCCGTCGGTGTCCGGCTCGATGGTCAGCGTCCACGCGCTGTCATCATGGCGTGTGCCGTCGCTGTCCTGCGTTTCGGAATGCTGGCTGGTCAGGGCAAATTTCGCCTGCAGCGTCTTTGCGTCCGTTACGAACGCGGCGGGTACACTGCTGATGCTGCCCGTAATTGCGTTCTGGTTGCCGTCCGCCGACGCCATGCTGAATGTCAGCGTCTGCGTCGCGCTGTTCAGCACAAGCGCAGTCGTGCTGCCCTCCTGCCGGAAGGTCAGCGTCGTGTAGCCCCACGCATTCTGCGGCAGGGGCAGCGCCACCGCCACGGACAGCGTATCGCCACGCGCGGAGAACTTGCGTGACAGGCGCAAATCGCCCGACAGCGGCAGGGCGTCAATGCAGGCATCGTAGAAGTAGCCCAGCGCGGGATTGAGGTAGGCCGCCTGCTGCTCCTCCGTCATCATCGGGCGCAAAAGCGTCAGCAGCGTCTCGTCATAGAGCGCTTGCTTCCACATCAGCTTCGTTTGCTCTTTCACGTCGTCCGCTGGAATCACATAGCTGACGCGCATGACAAGCTCGCCGTTTTCAGTCATCGTGTCAGGTTCAGCGGCGTAATCCGCCAGCCACAGCTCCAGTTCGTTCAGATATTCCTCCAGCGCCGGCTGCCACATGCTTTCCAAGAGGATGTCAGGCTGCGCCATCATCTCCGCCAGCACAGAGTAGAACGATGGATTGCTTTTTCCCGATTCCGCCAGCGGCATGGACAGCAGCACATCCGGCAGCACATCCGTGCGCAGGTAGAGCGTGTCGCCCACGCGGTACAGCTGCGTCAAGCCTTGCTGACTGCCGCTGTCATCCTGCGAAAACACCTGATACTGGAAATCGTCGCTGTCCTCCAGATTCAGCAGGCGCACATGCAGCGTCGAAGCCGTCAACGGCAGCAGGAAATCCAGCCACGACGCCGTGCCGGACGCCGTAACCGCAACTGAGCCTCGAATGGGGTAATCCTGCACAGCAAACTGCTGGTAGAGCAGTTCCGGCAGCGTATAGTCATCCTCTTTGGCAGCAAGCGCCGTGCCGCCAAGCAGCAGCGCCGCGCAGAGCAGGACAGACAGGATTCGTTTCAGCATGGGTTTACCCTCCTTATCGGGTGTCATTCGATTTCGACGGCGGATTCTGCCGCCTGCCGAATGGTCTGAACGTCCTCATCCGACATTTCGTAGAAGAAGAACGCCGCGTCCTCTGCGCTGAGAACCTGAATCAGCGGGCGGACGATGGCAGTCGCAATTGCGCCGCTGAGCTGGCTGCGCAGATTTTGCAGCGTCTCCGCACTGAGCGTGGACAGTTCCATCGTCGCCGCGGTGTCCTTCCACAGGGATTCGCTTGCGCGTGCCGCACGCAGCGTAATCACGCATTCTTCAGTCGTGCCGTAGCGCTTTTCTTCCTGATAACCGATTGTCCCGCTGATCTCCGGCGCTTCCGCGTTTCCGGACAGGACGACATTCGGCGTGATGGTGCGCTTCGTGGCGTAATCTTCGTCCGGCAGCTGCTGCTTGATAGCCACGCTGCCGCTCACGTTGTCGCTGTCATTCTCCAAGCGGTTCGTCAAGTCAAACGTGACCTCGGTCTGCGTCGTCTGTTTGCTCGCCGTCACCTTGTAGGAGCAGGTGCCCTGCATGGTGATTTTGCCGCTGGAAAAGGTCATAATACGCTCAAAATCCAGCGTGTTCTTGTCCGTGCCGCTCTTTGCGGGGGACGTCAGCGTGATTTCATCGCGCGTCTCGCCGCTCTCTCGCTTTGTGCGCCAGACGAGCTTGACCGTGCGCAGCTTGCCATCCACGCCGCAAACGCCGTTGTACTCCACACGCAGCGGTACTTCGTCCTCTGTGCGATAGACGCGCAGTTTTTGCGTGCCGGAGAAGGTCAGCGACGCAATCAGGTCATGCAAATCGCCTTCCGGGCAGAGGGACAAAAGCGTCTGCTGCATTTCCTCCAGCTTCGACTTGGAGAAGGTATAATCCGTGCAGGAGCGCGCCAGCCCCATGTCCTTGATGGTCGTCTTGACGCTCTTGCGTTTCCCGTACTCCGCGAAAGGCTCTAAAATCGCGTTTGACAGCACCCAGCCGTCGTCAATCCACTTCTCAAACGTACCGTCAACAGCGCGCAGGTCGAGGGAATCCGACGTCGTGCCGAGCAGCAGTTCCAGCGCATTCCCGTCCAGCGACGCATAGGAAACGTTCGGCATACAGGAGAACTGCACTGCGTCGCCCTTCTGCGCCATCGTCAGCAGCTCGTTGCCATTCATCAGCACGGAAACGCCGCTTTCGCCGTCCGCTGCATACAAATTCAGCGACAGCGGCGCAAGTACACGGTCAAGCATCGCCGTGCGCGTCTCATCAAAAGGCGCATGTGCTTGAAGGCTGATGGACAGCGTAACCGACAGGGGCGTATCCGCCAAATTCCAGTCCGACGCGGCTTGCAGCAGCGGCGCATCTGCCAGTGCACAGGGTGCAAGCATCAGCAGCACCAGCAGGAGCGATATCAGCGAGTGCAGTTTCCGCATAAATCTTCACGTTCCTTTCATTACGGCGGGTGATTATTCCGCGCTTTCCGCGAAGGCGCGGAGCATATCTTTTGCTTCGTTCGGGTCTTCAACCAGATTGATAGACGCCCGCAGCTGTGCCGCGCCGCGCATTCCGCTGACGTACCAGCCGACATGCTTGCGCATTTCATTCACTGCCACGCGTTCCGGCTTCCATTGCAGCAGCATGTCATAGTGGCGCAGGGCGGTTTCCACGCGTTCCTGAACGGTCGGCGCGGTTACATTTTCGCCAGACAGCCGCTGCTTCACCTGACGGAACAGCCACGGATTGCCCAGCGCGCCGCGCCCAATCAGCAGTCCGTCCACATCGCTTTCCTCCAAGTGGCGGGCGGCATCGTCCGCCGTGAAAATGTCGCCGTTGCCAATCACCGGCACATGCACGGCTTCCTTTACCTTGCGCACATACGTCCAGTCCGCGTGACCGCTGTACTGCTGCATCCGCGTCCGACCGTGCACGGCAATCTCACACACGCCGCAGTCCTCCGCCATTTTCGCCATGTCCACGACGTTGATATGCTCATCGTCCCAGCCAAGGCGCATCTTGACCGACACAGGCAGATGGCTCGCCTTGCAGACCGCACGGAGGATTTTTTCTGCGTTTTCCGGCGTGCGCATCAGCCCGCTTCCCTCGCCGGATGCAGCGACCTTATGCGCCGGACAGCCCATGTTCACGTCCACGCCGTCGAAGCGCCCCATGGCGGACAGCTCTTCCGCCGCGCGCGCCATCAAATCCGCCTCTTTGCCGAAAATCTGCACAAGCAGCTTGCCCTCGCTGTCCCGGCGCTCAATCAGGGAAACGGTCGCAGGATGGTTGCGCGGCGCGTAGAGGTAGCCCATCGCGCTGACCATCTCCGTCGTCGCCACATCGCAGCCCTGCTCAAAGCACAGAACGCGGAACGGCCAGTCTGTAATGCCTGCCATCGGGGCAAGGCGGATGCTCGTCATGCCTTATCCCCCCGCGGGAAAAGCGCAATGCGCACCGGCGTATCCGCATACGGCGTCAGCGGCAGCGTACGAATGTCGCCCGTCAGTTCCGGCAGCACCGGCACATCCACCGGGGCATTGTTTCCCTTCTTCCACGCAATCGGCGCAAATGGGGCGGTCACGCCGCTTTCGGTCACTTTGCCATTGCCGCACAGCGCATATGCCCAGTCGCCGTCCGCCGAGAGCGCCAACACCTGCGGGCCACGCGTGAGGTACGTTGCCTGATGATAGGCGCTGCTGTGCCGCATGACGGGCTGTTCCAGCACGGCGACGATTTCGTCCCCGTCGTGCCAAACGCGCTCGATGCCGATGCAGCCGTCCACCAAGCGATATTCCGCCGTCGGCGCACCGTTGACGAGGATTTCGGACGACGATGCCCACGCCGGAAGCCGCATGTGGAAAAACGCCTTCTGGTCGTTCTTCATGTGCATCTTGATGGCGTAGCGCTCACCCTGCGCGTCGATAGTCAGCACCATCTTATTGTCGCAGACGGCGTATTTGCCGGGAATGAGCATATTGACCGCGAAGCCGTCCACCCATGCGGTCACGGCGGACTGAATCGCCAGCGCATAGCCGCGCGCAAGGCGTCCGAGTGTCAGCGCGAAACTTCCCTGCTGAGTCTCCTGCGCCGCCAGCGAGTTGACGCGCTGCGCCAGCTGCACGCGTGTTTCCTCCACGCACGCTGGCAGCGCATTAAACACCAGCCGTTCCAGCTCATCCCACGCCCAAACCGCATGAGCGCCCATACCTGCGCACACGAACGCTTCCGCCCATGCGCCCAAGGTATCATTGAAAATACCCGTGCTGGGATTGCCGCCCGCAAGCATCGGGTTCGCGGTCAAGCCGCCGCAGATCGCGCCATGATAGCGGCTGATTTTCTCCCAGCCCGTCTTTGCGGCGTTCATCTCCGTCGCCGAGCCGCTGAGCCAGCCGCGCGCCAGCGCCGCACGAGCGCCATCCGCCAGAGCCGCCGCATTCGTCGTCAGCGCCAGACGGGTGTAGTAGCCCTCCAAATCACCGTTTTCCTTCTTCAGACCGGCGTCCAGTTCTTCTGCTGAAACAGCTTTGCTCACGGGCGTCTGAATCGGGGTCGCGGTCAGGACGCCGCTCCAGTTCATCGTGCTGGCGGACAGAGTGCGGGCAAGTTTGAGCATGGCAGGAACGCCCGTGATGCGGTAGACCTTTTCCAGCAGTTCGAGCAAATCCGCCGGGAACGCGCGGACGTACTCATCCGCCGCAATGTCATCCCACTGCTTCGCCGCCCACTGGAACCAGCGCAGCAGCACCGTCAAATCTTCCTTCTTCGCCTCCGCTTCATACAGCGCCCACACCGCGCGCAGGACATACACCGAGTCCTCAATCGTCAGCGCAAAAGAGCCATCCTCCCGCTGAGCGGCGGCGGCTTCCCGAATCGCCGTGGCGGCGGGCGACTGCATGGCATCCGCCTTCACAAGGCACGCCAGACGGAACGCGCCTTCCAGCAGCAGTGGCTCACGGCGATTTTCCACTTGCGCATACAGACGCGTCAAGGCAGGCAGGTTCACGCGCACCTGACCGGCGCGCAGGGGCTGACTGGTCAGCATCGTCAGCGGCGCTTTATCAAAAACAGGCTTGAGTGGCACAGTTCGTTCCTCCAAGTACTTTCCTCATTATTATTTACCATCAAACATTATACAGCATTTTCGCGCAAACTGCAATCACTGAATTGTAAAAAAACGCGCACCAGCCGTGTTTTCATCATGCTGATGCGCATTTTTTCTACAATCAGGTTTTCTCCGCATCCTTCGCGAAAATCCAGATGCTTTCTTCCTTATTTAGTCCACCGCACGCCATAATCCGCAGGTGAATCGGCATACCGTCGCTGCGCTTGTAATGTTCGTCAATTGTGCCTTCCCTCGCAAGACGCTCCCGCACAACCTGCGCGCATGTCAGCGACTCAAACTCTTCCTGATCCTCCGGGGCTATGTAGAGCCGGATATATTCCAGAATCGCGCGGCGGAACGAGCCGTTGCACTTGTCCAGCATGTCGCGGAAGAAGTCCGGAATCAGGATCTTGCGGAAGGAATCCTGCGCAAAGTTGATAAGGTACACCGCAATGTATTCCGGCGCAATGACGCGGATGAACTGGTCTGCATCCTGCTTTTCCTGCATCAGGCGATCCAGCTTTTCGTTCAGCGAGCGCATCCGGCGCTCCTGACCGTTCTGCTGATAGTACGCTTCTTTGTCGCGGCGCATAGCATCCTCGGCACGGTTGACGATGTTCTGCACATTCTCTTGCCCCGTGCCTTGCTGCACACCAACGGAAATCTCGTACTCCGCGCCTCGAAGCGTCATGCGCAGTTTTTCCACTGCCAGCAGCACTTCGTCATGCTTGCGGTTGCAGCAGAGAATGACGAACTCATCGCCGCCGATGCGGTAAAGTCGGTCGTTCGTGAAGAAGCTCCGCGCTGTGCCTGCCACCATGCACAGCATACTGTCGCCTGTCTGATGACCCAAGTGGTTGTTGATTTCGTGCAGACCAACGACGTCGATGTAAACGCATTCGATGGTGTCCGGATGTTCCTCGTTCAGCAGCGAAACATCCTTCTCAAACTTCATGCGGTTGAACAGCCCCGTCAGTGCGTCGCAGTTGCAGTAGTATTCCAGTTCACGCTGATAGCGGCGGTCGGCTTCCATGTTCACCATGTCGTCCGTCCGGCGGATGCACAGCAGTGTCCACGGCTCCTGCTGCGTGTAGCCGCGGCTGGTCAGGACAGACAGCTCCACCCAGTTGAAGCGCTTGCCGTCAGACAAGCGGAAGCGGAAGTCCATGTGCCGCCGCCCACTGAATATCTCCGTCTGCAGGTGTGCCAGCGCCATAAACCGCTGGTAGTCGTCCAAATCCTCCGGGTGAATCAGCCGCTGACGCACCAAATCGTTGCTGAAGCGCGAAAACGGCATCTGCGTATCCGGCAGCGGCGGCGTACGCTTGAGCAGCTGGCATTCGCCCGTGTTGAGATTCAGTCGGGCAAGCAGCAGAAACGCGCTGTCCAGCGTCGCAATCACATCGCGCTCAATCTCCGGCGTTGTATTCCACTGTTGGCTGGGCGCAGCAGGTATCGGCGATACGCCGGAGAAACGCTGAATATCTCGGTAATCCTCCGGCACAATGATGCTCAGCAGGCGCTCGGCATCTTTCACCGGGAGCGGGCGATAGAAATAGTAGCCCTGCCCGTAGATGCAGTTCATCGTTTTGAGCATATCGACCTGTTCCTTCGTCTCCACGCCCTCGGCGATAATCGTCATATTCAGCTTGTGCGCCATATTGACAACGGAATCCACAATTTGGATGCCCTTCTGCCGGTTCTCCACGTTCATCTCGATGAACTTCATGTCCAGCTTCAGCACATCGACATTCGTATCTTTGAGCATATTGAGCGACGAATAGCCGCTGCCGAAGTCGTCCATCAGCACGGTAAATCCGTACTGGTGGAGGCGGTCGATGGCTTCGCGCACGAGATTGCTGTTCTCCGCGAACGCCGTCTCGGTGATTTCCACGCGAATCAGCTCCGATTTGAGGTCATAGCGTCTGACCATCTCGCGGAAGTGCGCAGGAACGTCCATTGCCTTCATATCCGTGATGGACACGTTGACCGAAATCGGCACGATATGCTTTCCGCCGCGAATCCAGCCGCTCATTGTGCGGCAGACGCTCTCCCAAATGTAGCGGTCTAAATCCGTCACCAGCCCGGTTTCTTCCAGCAATGGGATAAAGCGGCTTGGCGACACAAGCCCCATTTCCGGGTGATTCCAGCGGACAAGCGCCTCCATGCTGACGATGTTGCCCGTCAGGCTGTTGCACTTCGGCTGCAGATAAAACGTAAATTCGCCGCGCTGGATGCCGATGCGCACGTCGCTGAGCAGGCGCTGATGCTTTTCCAGCTGCTGCATAATCTGCTCGGAAAAGCGGCAGATGCGGTGATTCAGCTTGCCCCTGACCGCCCCGGACGCAATCTGCGCATTGTTGCACAGCACACTGATATCGTCGGAGTGCTCATCTACCGGGCAGATGCCCAGCAGCGGCAGAAAGCTATCAAGCTGCTGATAATCCTCGATGCAGTGGAAAATCAGGTCATATACCGCCTGCGCCCGCTTGTCATCATCCGGCATACACAGGAAAAAGTCATCGCCGCCAAAATACCCGGCGATATAGTCGTTCTCCTTCGCAAGCTGCGCCAGCTGATGCCCGATTGTGTGCAGCAGCTCGTCCCCCTGCACCTGCCCATACCAGTTATTGAACAGTTTGAAATGTTCTATGTCGATGGACAGCACGCACCAGCCGTTCAGCTTCTTTTCCGTCAACAGCTGCTGCACCTGCCGCAGGAAGTCCAGCCTCTCAGGCAGTCCCGTCAAGGAATTCAGGTTCGACGTCCGACGCACGGAGGTCAGCTGCCGTGCCGACGGCAGGAGCTTTTGTTCGCGATTCGTCATACCTGCAATCCCTCTTCTCTGTATTGTCATAAAAGGCGGTGCCGCACCCTTGCCGGTGAATTTTCTTCACACATTGTTCAATTTATTCTATCATCTTTCGTAAATTTTCGCAATAGCCAGAAACGAGAACGGCGAATATTTTATACTATTTCCAAATGAAAATGCGCCAAGATGCGCGGCGAATTTTTCGTTCTGGC
>ENA-OQQW01000325-OQQW01000325.1-human-gut-metagenome-genome-assembly--contig:-NODE-325-length-34682-cov-18.716320_pt1 | contig 34682 bp, 30 predicted proteins | sample MGYA00243234_ERZ505098 | MGnify/ENA primary metagenome ERZ505098 (study PRJEB26097, sample SAMN02712086) | human gut metagenome | biome: Gut microbiome | host: Homo sapiens | place: Denmark... | reverse complement strand
AATCAGCATACTCACTCCATAGAACCGACTGTATGTCTATTATAGGTCAATCCTCCGCCCGGAAGTCGATGGCCGGCGAGGCTACGGCGTTGGCGAAGCCGGTGATGGGCACCAGCGTGCCTGCCCCGGCGTACCGCGCCAGCCGGTGGTACAGCCCCAGCGCCGTCAGCAGCACCGACAGGAACACCAGCGTTACCGAGGTGGCGGAGGCCGCCTCCTGCTGCGTCAGCCCCAGCGCCTGCCAGCCGTTGGCGATCAGCTGTCCCACGGCGCAGATCCCGCCGCCGACGACAAAGGCCAGCGCCGTGTCCTTGCCGATGGGTGAGCTGGGCGACAGCTGCCGTACCAGCGCGTCATATTCCTTAGGTGTCACGCCATCACATCCTTTCGCCGGTAATATGTGCCGCTTCCGCCGCGGCTATACTTGTCAAAACCCATGAAAACGGCTATAATAATACGGTGATCTCAGGAAAGGAGGGCGTCAGTTATGTACGACCCTGCCCATCCCTTTGGGCGCAAGGCGGTCCAGCTGGCCGTGATCGACCCGGTGAGCTGCACTGGCTGCGGCTGGTGCGCCATGTTCTGCCCCATGAAGTGCATCGACCTGCGGCCGGACGGCTATTATGAGGTCCGTCAAGATGACTGCATCGGCTGCCGCAGCTGCAAGGTCAACTGCTTTTACGGCGCTGTGACCATACTGCCGCCTCAGGTACGCTGATATGCAGAAAGAAAAAGCCCCTCTCGGGCTCTATATCCACATCCCCTTCTGCCGCCAGAAATGCGCCTACTGCGACTTTTACTCTCTGCCCCGCAGCGAGGAGAAGATGGACGCCTATACCGCCGCCCTGCTGCGCCATATCGAGGAGGTCGCGCCCCGCACTGCTGCCCACCGGGTGGACACGGTGTACTTCGGCGGCGGTACCCCCAGCTATCTGGGACCGGACCGCCTGACAAAGCTGCTGCGGACCCTCCGCAAGCGCTGCCCTGTGGCCCGCGACGCCGAGATCACGTTGGAGGCCAACCCGGACTCCGCCTGTGACGTCAAGGCCCTGCGTGCGCTGCGTCGGGCGGGCTTCAACAGGATATCTCTGGGCGTTCAGTCGGCGGATGACGGCCTGCTCCGCGCCATCGGCCGCATCCATACCTTTGCCCAGGTGCAGGAGGCCGTGGCCGCCGTGCGGAAGGCCGGGTTCAAAAACCTCAGTATGGACCTGATATACGGCCTGCCGGGCCAGACCATGCAGCAGTGGGAGGACACCCTCGCCGCCGTCATCGCCCTGGCCCCGGAGCATATCTCCTGCTACGGCCTGAAGCTGGAACCCGGCACGCCCCTGTATGACCGCCGGGACAGCGAGTGCTTCCCGGACGACGATGCCCAGGCGGATATGTATCTCTACGCCGTCACCGTTTTGGCACAGAACGGCTATGAGCAGTATGAGATATCCAACTTTGCCAAGCCGGGCTTTGCCTCCCGCCACAATTTGAAATACTGGCACATGGAGGAATATGCCGGCTTCGGGCCCGGCGCCCACTCCGACTTCGGCGGTGTGCGCTACGCCTACGTCCGGGACCTGGACAGCTACATAAGCGGACGCCTGATCCTGTCGGAGTCCGAGTCCGACGCTACGCTGACTCGCGATTACGAGTACGTCATGCTGTCTCTCCGCACGGCGGAGGGCATCGACCGCCGGTATTTCGAGACGACCTACCGCCAGCGGTTCCAGCCCATGGAGGATCTGTTCGTGCAGTATGAGTGCACGGGTCTGGCCGCCCGGACGGAGAACGGCTGGCGCCTGACGCCCCGCGGCTTTCTGGTGTCCAACAGCATCATCGTGGCCCTGGAGGAGGCCCTGGCTACCCAGAAAATACGCCGGGAGCAGGCCCTGGCCCAGCGGGATTATCGGATAATCTAACTGAAAAAGGCGGCTGTGTGCCGCCTTTTTCCGCTTTCCTCTTGACATTTTTTCAAAACCGTGCTACATTGTCAGCAATATCGAAAGTTGCGATGAAGGGGACAGGCCGTGCCTCATGTCCACGCGAAGAGAGCCGCCGTTTGGTGCAAGGCGGACGGGACAGGGACACCGAACATCACCCCGGAGCATCCGCCTGAAAGCTCGCCGAGTAAGCGCGGACGGCAAGGGAGCCGTTACCTTCTCCCCGCCCCATTCCGTGGGGGATGAGTGGCCGCCCCGGCGGCAACAAGAGTGGTACCGCAGAGGACGTTTTTCCGCGCCTTTGTCTCTTGAACGAGACAAAGGCGCTTTTTATTTTGTTTTCAAAACTATTCAGATAAAGGAGAAGCAACATGGAGTACAAGAAGACACTGAATATGCCCAAAAGCGGCTTTCCCATGCGCGCCGGCCTGCCCGCCCGCGAGCCGGAGATGCTGAAGCACTGGGAAGAGCTGGACCTTTACAATAAGCTGCTGAAGAAGAACGAGGGCAAGCCTCTGTTCTCCCTCCACGACGGCCCTCCGTTCTCCAACGGCGCGCTGCACATGGGCCACGCTCTGAACAAGTCCCTGAAGGACTTTATCACCCGCATGTACGCGATGCGCGGCTACTATACCCCCTATATCCCCGGCTGGGACAACCACGGTATGCCCATCGAGTCCGCCATCATCAAGCAGAACAAGCTGAACCACAAGGCCATGAGCGTCTCTGAGTTCCGCAGCGCCTGCCATGAGTTCGCCGACCACTACATCGATGTCCAGCGCGACGGCTTCAAGCGCATGGGCGTGGTGGGCGACTGGGAGCACCCCTACAAGACCATGGATCCCGGCTTCGAGGCCCAGGAGGTCCGTGTGTTCGGCAGAATGTACCAGAACGGTCACATCTACAAGGGCCTGAAGCCCGTGTATTGGTGCCCCCACGACGAGACGGCCCTGGCCGAGGCGGAGATCGAGTATAAGGACGATCCCTGCACCACCGTCTATGTGAAGTTCCCCATGCATGACGATCAGGGCAAGCTGGGCCATCTGGACCACAGCAAGCTGTACTTCGTGATCTGGACCACCACCGTCTGGACCCTGCCCGGCAACCTGGCCATCGCCCTGCACCCCGACGAGAGCTACGCCGTGGTCAAGGCGCCCAACGGCGAGATGTACATCATGGCCGAGGCACTGGTCGAGAAGGTCATGAAGATCGGCGGCTTCGACAGCTACGAGATCGTGGAGACGCACCCCGGCTCCTTCTTCGAGAACATGCTGGCCGACCATCCCTTCCTGCCCAAGACCTCCCGCCTGGTGCTGGCGGATTACGTCACCATGGACTCCGGTACCGGCTGCGTCCACACCGCACCCGGCTTCGGCGCCGACGACTATGTGACCTGCAAGCGCTACGGCATGGACATGGTAGTGCCCGTGGACGATCAGGGCAAGCACACCGCCTACGCCGGCAAGTACGAGGGCATGACCACCGATGCGTCCAACCCCGTCATCCTGCAGGATATGAAGGACAACGGCACTCTGTTCGCCAGCGAGGACATCGTCCACAGCTACCCCCACTGCTGGCGCTGCAAGCAGCCCATCATCTTCCGCGCCACCCCCCAGTGGTTCTGCTCCGTGGACAGCTTCAAGGACGAGGCCATCGCCGCCTGCGAGGACGTGCGCTGGGTGCCCGCCTGGGGCAAGGACCGTATGCGCTCCATGATCCTGGAGCGCACCGACTGGTGCATCAGCCGCCAGCGCCGCTGGGGCCTGCCGATCCCCGTGTTCTACTGCAAGGACTGCGGCAAGCCCGTCTGCACCCCCGAGAGCATCGAGGCCGTGGCCGGGCTGTTCGAGAAGGAGGGCTCCAACGCCTGGTTCGACAGAGACGCCGCCGACATCCTGCCCAAGGGCTTCACCTGCCCCCACTGCGGCAAGGCCGCCGGATTTGATAAGGAGACGGACACGCTGGACGGCTGGTTCGACTCCGGCTCCACCCACTTTGCCGCCATGGAGCGCGATCAGGGCTTCTGGCCTGCCACCATGTACATCGAGGGCCTGGATCAGTATCGCGGCTGGTTCCAGTCCTCCCTGCTGGTGGCCGTGGGCGCTCTGGGCCGCGGCGCACCGTTCAAGGAGTGCGTCACCCACGGCTGGACCGTGGACGGCGAGGGCAAGGCCATGCACAAGTCTCTGGGCAACGGCATGGATCCCGCCGAGATCTTCAACAAGTACGGCGCCGATCTGCTGCGTCTGTGGGCCGGCAGCTCCGACTACCATGTGGACGTCCGCTGCTCCGACGAGATCTTCAAGCAGCTGAGCCAGAACTACCTGAAGTTCCGCAACACCGCCAAGTTCTGCCTGGATAACCTGACCGGCTTCGACGCCGATCATCTGGTGGAGCCGGGCGAGATGCTGCCCCTGGACAAGTGGGCCATCACCCGCCTGAATGACCTGCTGACCAAGGCTTATGCCGCCTACGACAACTACGAGTTCCATGTGGTGTCCCACATGATCAACGACTTCTGCGTGGTGGACCTGAGCTCCTTCTACTTCGATATTCTCAAGGACCGCCTCTACTGCGACGAGGCCGAGGGCCTCTCCCGCCGCAGCGCCCAGACCGCCCTGTTCCTGATCCTGGACGCTATGACCCGCTTGTTTGCCCCCATCCTGGCCTTTACCTGCGATGAGATCTGGCTGGCCATGCCCCATCGCTCCTGCGATGACGCGCGCAACGTCCTGTTCAACGAGATGGTGCTGCCCTACAACGGCTACGCCCTCTCCGAGGACGAGATGGCCCGCTGGGCCCGTATCGCCGCCCTCCGCACCGCCGTCAACGGCGCGCTGGAGACCGCCCGTGCCGACAAGACCATCGGCAAGAGCCTGGAGGCTGAGGTGGACCTGACCGTTACGCCGGAGGATGGCTTCCTGGCATCCATGGACGCCGCCCAGGTGGCCGACCTGTTTATCGTCTCCCAGGTCCGCGTGGACGTGGACGCGGAGCAGAAGGTGGCCGTTCGCCCCGCCAACGGTGCCAAGTGTGCCCGCTGCTGGAAGGTCCTGCCCACCGTGGGCAGCGACAGCGAGCACCCCGACCTGTGCCCCCGCTGCGCCGCCGTGGTCAAAAAGCTTCCCGTCATCGAGTAAAAGACAAATAAAAAAGAAACCGCCCGGGGGCGGTTTCTTTTTTATTCCTTCACCTGCTTCATGGACAGGCTGATGCGGTGCTTTTTCTCGTCCACGTCTAGCACCAGCACCTTCACGACGTCGCCCACGGCCACCACCTCGGAGGGGTGCTTGATGAACCTGCTGCACACCTGCGAGATGTGTACCAGCCCATCCTGATGCACGCCGATGTCCACAAACACGCCGAAGTCGATCACGTTCCGCACCGTTCCGGTGAGTACCATGCCGGGCTTCAGGTCCTTCATGTCCAGCACATCGGTGCGGAGGATGGGCGCCGGCAGGTCGCTCCGCAGGTCGCGTCCGGGCTTCATCAGCTCCTTCACCACGTCCCGCAGTGTGGGCACGCCCACGCCGATCTCTTCGGCTACCTTTGCCTCGCCCATGGCCTGCACCTTCCTCATCAATCCGTCCACCGCGCCCCGGCGCACGTCTTCGTCACCGCAGCCGCACAGGGCCAGCAGCTTCTCCGCCGCCCCATAGCTCTCCGGGTGTACGCCGGTGTTGTCCAGCACGTTTTTGCTCTCCGGCACCCGCAAAAAGCCCGCGCACTGCTCATAGGCCTTGGGCCCCAGCTTCGGAACCTTCAAAAGGCGCTTCCGGTCCGGGAAGGCGCCGTTGGCCTCCCGGTACGCCACGATGTTCTTCGCCGTGGTGCCGTTCAGCCCGGATACATAGCCCAGCAGGCTGGCGCTGGCGGTGTTCAGGTCAACACCCACGGCGTTGACGCAGTCCTCCACCACGCCGCATAGTGCCTCGTCCAGCCGCTTTTGCGGCATATCGTGCTGGTACTGCCCCACGCCGATGGCCTTGGGGTCGATCTTTACCAGCTCCGCCAGCGGGTCCTGTAACCGCCGGGCGATGGAGATGGCCGAGCGCAGGTTCACGTCGTAGTCCGGGAACTCCTCCGCCGCCAGCTTGCCGGCGGAGTACACCGACGCGCCCGCCTCGTTGACGATCATATAGCTGACGCCCGGAAGGCCCCGCAGCATCTCCACCGTCATCTGCTCTGTCTCCCGGCTGGCGGTGCCGTTGCCGATGGCGATGTGCGCCACGCCGTGTTTTTTGCACAGGGCCGTCAGCTTGGCGATGGCCTCCCGCTTCTGGCGCTCGCCGTAGGTGGGGTAGACCACCGTGGTGTCCAGCACCTTGCCGGTGCCGTCGATGACCGCCACCTTGCACCCGTGGGCATAGCCGGGGTCCAGCCCCATGGTCACGTGGCCCTTTACCGGCGGCTGGAGCAGCAGCGGCTTCAGGTTCAGCGCGAACTGTCCGATAGCGCCCTCGTTGGCGCTGTCCGTCAGGGCGGACCGCGCCTCGCGCTCCAGCGAAGGATAGATCAGCCGGTCATAGGCGTCCTCACAGGCGGCCTTGATGAATTCCATGGCCGCCGAGCCGGGCTTTACCACCGCCCGCCGCAGTGCCGGCAGCGCGGCCTCCCGGTCCAGCAATACCGTGACGGAGAGCAGACCCTCTTTTTCACCCCGGTTGATGGCCAGGATCTGGTGTCCCGCCAGCTTGGGGATGGCCTGCTCAAAGTCGTAGTACAGCCGGTACACGCTGTCCTCCTCCGTGGCGGCAAGGCTCCTCAGCCGTCCCTGCCGCATCAGCAGGCCCCGCAGTGCCTTGCGGATGTCCGCGTCGTCGCTGATGATCTCCGCGATGATGTCGTTGGCGCCCTGCAATGCGTCGGCCGCGGTCTCCACGCCCTTCTCCGGATCGATGTACGCCTGTGCGGCCGCCTCCGGCGCGGGACAGTCCTTCTCCTGCGCCAGCAGCAGCTGCGCCAGGGGCTCCAGCCCCTTCTCCCGGGCCACCGTGGCCCGGGTGCGCCGCTTTTGCTTATAGGGGCGGTAGAGATCCTCCACCTCCGCCAGCGTGGCGGCGCTGTCGATGGCCGCCGCCAGTGCTTCGGTCAGCTTGCCCTGTCCCTCGATGGCGGACTTGACCTCCTGCCGCCGCTTGTCCAGGTTCCGCAGGTATTGCAGCCGGTCCTCCAGCTTCCGCAGGGTGGTGTCATCCATGGAGCCGTGCTGTTCCTTCCGATAGCGGGCGATGAACGGAATGGTGCTGCCCTCGTCCAGCAGGGCGATAACGTTTTCCACGTACTGGACCGGCTGGCCCAGCTCCGATGCCAATATCTGTGCGATGCTCTGCATATGTGCTCCTTTCAGAAAGCTGTGCCCGCGCACGGCGCGGGCACAGACGCTTATTTACTTGTGATACAGACTCTTGACCTCATATTTCGCCTCGCAGCTGACGTTGATGCCCAGCCGCTTGTACAGCTTGGCGTCCTCCTCGGAGATGATGACCGAGAAATGGGCCTCGCAGCCCCGCAGGTTCTTCAGCTGCGCCTGCACCATGGCCGCCAAGGGGTTCGTCAGACCGGAGATCGCCAGCGCGATCAGCACCTCATCCGAGTGCAGCCGGGGATTTCGGTGGCCCAGGCAGCCGGTCTTCATGGCGCTGATAGGTTCGATCACCGACGGGGGGATCAGGTCCAGCTTGTGGTCGATGCCCGCCATCTTCTTCAGCGCGTTCAGCAGCAGCGCCGCCGACGCGCCCAGCAGGGGAGAGGTCCGCCCGGTCACCACGCTGCCGTCCGGCAGCACCATGGCGCCCGCCGGCTTTCCGGTGGCCTCCGCCTTTTCCAGCGAGGCCGCCACCGCCGGGCAGATGTCCGGCGTCACGCCCGCCTGCTGCATCACCAGCTCCAGCTTCCGCACCACGCACTCGTCCGCCTGCCCCTTGGCCCGTTCCACGCACCCGGTGTAGTACCGGCGCAGGATCTCCATGCGGCTGGCCTCCTGGCACACCGCGTCATCCACGATGGCGAAGCCCGCCATGTTCACGCCCATGTCCGTGGGGGACTTGTAGGGGCACTCGCCCTGGATCATCCGGAACATGGCCGCCAGCACCGGGAAGATCTCCACGTCCCGGTTGTAATTCACCGTGGTCTTGCCATAGGCCTCCAGGTGGAACGGGTCGATCATGTTCACGTCGTTCAGGTCCGCCGTGGCCGCCTCATAGGCCAGGTTCACCGGGTGCTTCAGTGGCAGGTTCCAGATGGGGAACGTCTCGTACTTGGCGTAGCCCGCCCGGATGCCCCGCCGGTTGTCGTGGTATAGCTGGCTCAGGCAGGTGGCCATCTTGCCGCTGCCGGGGCCGGGAGCCGTTACCACGATCAGCGGCCGGGTCGTCTCAATGTATTCGTTCTTGCCCAGGCCCTCGTCGGACACGATGTGCGCCACGTCCGAGGGATACCCGGCGATGGGATAGTGCTTATAGCTCTTCACGCCAAGGGCACTCAGCCGCTTGATAAAGGCGTCCGCCGCCGGCTGGCCGGCGTACTGGGTGATGACCACGCTGCCCACATAGAAGCCCAGCCCCCGGAATACGTCGATCAGCCGCAGCACGTCCACATCGTAGCTGATGCCCAGGTCGCCGCGCATCTTGTTCTTCTCGATGTCCCCGGCGCAGATGGCCACCACGATCTCCACGTCGTCCTTCAGCGTCTGCAGCATCCGTATCTTGCTGTCCGGCTGGAACCCCGGCAGCACACGGGAGGCGTGATAGTCGTCAAACAGCTTGCCGCCGAACTCCAGATACAGCTTGCCGCCGAACTGGGCGCGCCGCGCCGTGATGTGCTCCGCCTGTAATTGCAGGTACTTTTCGTTGTCAAATCCGATCTTCACCCTGATCCACCTCTGTCTCTCCAAAATATCGTCTGCTATTATACAATATCTTGTGGGGCAGGGAAAGAAGAAATCACAACTTTCCCGGGGGAAAATGTGACGAACTTTGACTGTGTTTTTTGGCAAAACCCACCGTTGCTTTTTGCTTCCGGCGGGGGTATACTAAAAATTACCCCCATTTTACAGGAGGAGTGTCTATGCGTTTTCACGTTGTCTGGCGCAAGAGCCACGAGCCGGAGGAGGCCTATCGCGACTTCTTCGAGACAAACGATATTTACGAGGCCAAGGATTTCGCCATGCGCCTGGCCTTTGACGAGACAAATCTGGTCTGCGTCCGCGACGAGAAGCGGGACGAGATCGTCCGCGACTTCGACGCGGAGGTCTACCGCTGAAGCTCATAAACCCACCGCCTCCGGCCATACTAAGGCCGGAGGTGATTTTTATGCCCAAACGCAAGCGCAGCCGGGAGGGCTTTCCCTATGACGCTACACCGGACGTCCACCACTTTCCCGGCGTACCGCGCAGCAGCTTCGACCTGGTGAATATGTACGGCACCTATAACATTCAGCCCACGTCTGACACGGAGAACACCTTTCCCCTCATCGCCCCCGGCCTGCCCAAGGCCTACCGGAACATGAAGCTGGACAAACACGACCTGGAGCCGTGAACCGCAGAAAGCCGCATGGCGCGAGCGCGCCATGCGGCTTTCCCATACTGCCATGACGAGTTTCCAAAGAAAACGCAACATTGTCCAGGAAAAATCCGGAAAGATTTAATCATTTAAAGTGCGGCTCGGTACAATGCACAAATAATTGTTATTTCTTTGGCAATTCACATAATTGACGCAAATTTCACAAACCCGTATAATATAAGTAAACTGGTAAGACCAGTACGACGCGCGGTGTCTCCGCACCGAGGGAGAGGGCATTTCTGCCCGATCGCACAGAATAGGGAGGACCCCATGTACACCTTAGGTATCGACATCGGCAGCACCACTTCCAAGTGCGCCGTTCTTAAAGACGGAAAAGAGCTGGTGGCCCACAGCCTCCAAACCGGCGGCCTGGGCACCGGCGGGCCGGAGGAGGCGCTGGCGCAGCTGTGGCAGACCAGCGGTCTGACCCGGGCCGATATGGCCTGTGCCTTTGTCACCGGCTACGGCCGCAAGAACTACGAGGGCGCCGACGGTGAGATCAGTGAGCTGACCGCCCACGCCCTGGGCGGACGCTTTGTGTTCCCGGACCTGCGTACCGTCATCGACATCGGCGGGCAGGATGCCAAGGTCATCGCCCTGTCGCCCTCCGGCAAGATGGTGAACTTCGTCATGAACGATAAGTGCGCCGCCGGTACAGGGCGGTTTCTGGATGTGATGGCCTCTATCCTCCGTCTGGACGTGGACGATCTGGATGCCGAGGCCGCCAAGGCCGCGGCCCCCGCCGCTATCTCCAGCACCTGCACCGTGTTTGCCGAGAGCGAGGTCATCAGTCAGCTGGCTAACGGCGTCAAGCGCCCCGACCTGGTGGCAGGCATCTGCCGCAGCGTGGCCAGCCGCGTGGCGGCCCTGGCCCGGCGGGCGGGCGTCACGGAGCAGGTCTGTCTCTCCGGCGGCGTGGCCCGGAACGACGCGGTGCGGCAGGCGCTCAGCGACGAGCTGAACGTCCCCGTCAGTGTGGACCCGCTGGCCCAGTATTTCGGCGCCATCGGCGCGGCCCTGTGGGCATATAAGCAGATGACATGAATAAACAGAAATATGTTTCGATAAAAGCTGTGAGGAGGAACTGAAATGGCAGAAGAAGTGAAGAAGGCCCCGAAGCCGGTGGATCCCAATTCCGCCAAGTACAAGCTGGGTAAGATCGCGGCGGACGCCTATGTGGATGCCATCGAGGCCAAGAAGCGGGGCGAGAAGGTTGCCTGGGTGTCCAGCAACTTCCCCGTGGAGATCCCGGAGACTATGGGCATCGCCACCGTGTATCCCGAAAACCAGGCCGCCGGCATCGCCGCCCGCGGCGCGGGCACGAGAATGTGCGAGGTGGCGGAGTCCGAGGGCTACTCCAACGACATCTGCGCCTATGCCCGCGTGTCGCTGGCCTACGCCAAGCTGAAGTCCTGTCCCGAGCAGGACGTGGCCATGCCCGACGTACTGCTGTGCTGCAGCAATATCTGCTCCTGCATGATCAAGTGGTATGAGAACCTGGCCCGTGAGCTGAATATCCCCATGATCCTGCTGGATATCCCCTTTAACCCCGACTACGAGGTGTCCGACGCCGAGGTGGCCTACGTCACCGGCCAGTTCTGGGACGCCGTGAAGCAGCTGGAGGAGATCACCGGCAAAAAGTGGTCCGACGAGAAATTCAAGGAGGTCACCGGCTTCTCCTGCCGTTCCAGCCGCGCCTGGCTGGCAGCCACCGGCTGCGCCAGGTATGTGCCGTCCCCCTTCAATGGCTTTGACCTGCTGAACCACATGGCCGTCATGGTCACGGCCCGGGGCAAGTCCACCGCCGCCGACGCCATGGAGACCCTGCTGAAGGAGTATGAGGACAACCACAAGAACGGTACCTCCACCTTCCGCACGGAGGAGAAGTACCGCATCATGTTTGAGGGCATCGCCTGCTGGCCCTACCTCCGCGCCACCAGCACCGGCCTGAAGTCTCGGGGCATCAACATGGTCACGACGATCTACGCCGACGCCTTCGGCTTCGACTACAACACCTTCGACGAGATGATCCGCGCCTACTGCAAGGTGCCCAACGCCATCAATTTGGAGATGAGCCGCGACAAGCGCATCAAGCTCTGCAAGGACAACCACGTGGAGGGTATGCTGGTGCATACCAACCGCTCCTGCAAGCTGTGGAGCGGCTTCATGTACGAGATGAGCCGTCAGATCGGCGCGGCCTGCAACATCCCCGTGGTCAGCTTCGACGGCGATCAGGCCGACCCCCGCAATTTCTCCGAGGCCCAGTATGACACCCGTGTGCAGGGTCTGACGGAGATCATGGAAGCCAACAAGGCTGCGAAAGGAGTGTAAGGCATGAACGACATCCTCAACAAGCTGCATGAGGTGGCCGCCTCTCCCCGCGCGCAGATGGACGGCTATCTGGCGCAGGGCAAAAAGATCGTGCTGTGCGCTCCTGTTTACACTCCCGAGGAGCTTATCCACGCCATGGGTTTCGTGCCTATGGGAGCCTGGGGCGGCGATGTGGCGCTGAACCGCGCCAAGGAATACTGTCCCGCCTTCCTGTGCGCCATCGTCCAGTCCCTGCTGGAGCTGGGCATCAACGGTGCCTACGAGGGCGCGTCCGCTATCGTCATCCCCTCCCTGTGCGATACCCTCAAGACCGTGGGCGAGAACTGGAAGTACGCCGTGCCGTCCATCCCCTTCATCCCCATGACCTATCCCCAGAACCGCAAGCCCGCCTACGGCGTGGCCTATACCAAAGCCGGCTATGAGCGCGTGATCCGCGACCTGGAGAAGCTGGGCGGCGCCTTCTCCGAGCAGAAGCTGCTCGCCTCCATCAAGGTCTACAACCGCCACAACGCCGCCATGCGGAAGATAGACGAGCTGCTGGCCAAGCACCCGGAGATCACCGCCGCCCAGCGCAGCGACATCTTCAAGAGCGCCTTCTTCATGACCAAGGAGGAGCACACGGAGCTGGTGGAGGCGCTCATCGAGAAGCTGGAAGCCCAGACTCCCGCCGCCGAGAAGCTGCCCATCGTCATCTCCGGCATCCTGACGGACGCCCCGGCGCTGAACGCCATTCTGGACGAAATGGGTCTGCACATCGTGGCCGACGACGTGGCCGCCCAGTCCCGCCAGTACCGCACCGACGCACCGGAGCGCGATGACGCCCTGAACGCGCTGGCCGAGAAGTTCGCCGCCATGGGCAACTGCTCTGTGCTGTACGATCAGGAGAAGAACCGGGTGAAGTGGATCGTGGACACCGCCAAGGCGAGAAGCGCCAAGGGCGTGCTGGTGGTGCTGACCAAGTTCTGCGACCCGGAGGAATTCGACTATGTGATGATCAAGAAGGCCTGCGAGGCCGCCGACCTGCCCCTGACGCTGGTGGAGGTGGACCGTCAGATGGTGCGGTTTGAGCAGGTGCGAACCAACCTCGAGACCTTCCGCGACCTGCTGAAAATGTAAGCAACACACCATTTATTAACATACATGGAGGAACGATATGAGTGAAGTAAAGCGTCCCCTCGAGGGCGTAAAGGTGCTGGAGCTGGCCACCTTTATCGCCGCCCCCTGCTGCGCCCGCTTTCTGGCGGACCTGGGTGCTGAGGTCATCAAGGTCGAAGCCCCCGCCGGCGACCCCCTGCGCTACACCGCCGTCAACGAGGGCCGTCCCCAGAATCAGAAGGAGAACACCTCCTATGATCTGGAGAACGCCGGCAAGACCTGCGTCTGCCTGAACACCAAGACCCCCGCCGGCCGTGAGGCGCTGGAGAAGCTCATCGCCGAGGCGGATATCTTCATCACCAACTGGCGCCAGAACCCCCTGAAGAAGGCCGGCCTGGACTACGAGACGCTCCACGCCCGCTACCCCAAACTGGTGTACGGCTTCGTCTCCGGCTACGGCGAGAAGGGCCCCGACAAGGACCTGCCCGGCTTCGACTTCACCGCTTTCTTTGCCCGCGGCGGCATCCTGGGCACCCTGTTCGATAAGGACGCCCTGCCCATGCTGACCATCGCCGGCTTCGGCGACCATCAGGTGGGTATGTACCTGGCCTCCGGCGTGCTGGCGGCCCTGTACCGCGCCCGCGAGACGGGCATCGGCGACCGCGTGGTGGTGTCCCTGTTCCACAGCGCCATCTGGGATGTCTCCCTGCTGCTGCAGGCCAGCCAGTACGGTGACCCCACCACCCAGTACCCCCTGTCCCGCCGCACCCTGCCCAATCCCCTGGTGGTGGCCCACAAGACCAAGGACAACAAGTGGCTCCAGATCGCCATGCCCCAGTACAACCGCCACTATCCCATCTTTATGAGCGCCATCGGCCACCCCGAGCTGGCCGAGGATCCACGCTACTATCCCCAGACCAACCTGCAGGCCAATATCGAGGAGTTCTACGACTTCCTGGTGGCCGAGATGGCCAGCCGCACCCTGGACGAGTGGTGCAAGCTGATGGACGCCAACGATCTGCCCTACGCCGTGGCCCAGACCTGGGATCAGCTGCTGGTGGATAAGCAGGCATGGGCCTCCGGCTGCTTCTACGAGATGGAATATTCCAACGGCAATAAACGCACCATGGTCCGGCCTCCCGTTATCTTCGAGGAGACGGAGCTGCCTCCCTACAACCGCGGTCCGTACCTGGGCGAGCAGACCGAACTGGTGCTGAAGAACCTGGGCTACACCGACGAGCAGGTGGCCGCCATGATAGCCGCCGGCGAGGCGGTGCCCATGGATCCTTCCCTGAAAGACTGACGGCGGGATCTTTTCCGCCCTGCCATCGTCAAACCGTCTCGACGTACACACGGTACGCCATCGCCGGTTTGCCATCGGCAGAACGAAAAATCTCTCCGCCGTAGGCGGAGCGCGACGAACACGAACACCCCGGCGACTTGAGGAAAAGCAAACTATAAGGGCGCGGCGCGTTGAGGAGCGCGCCGCCGCCCCCGGAATGTGAAGGAGAAGAATCATGAAGATCGCTGCTTACGAAGTACGTCCCGACGAGAAGCCCGTCATCGAGGGCCTGTGCAAGAAATACGGTATCGAGCTGATCTCCACCCCCGCAAATCTGGATAAGACCACCGCCCATATGGCCGCCGGCTGCGACGGTGTTACCACCCTGGGCCAGAGCGACTATTCCAACGCCGTTCTGGACGAGCTGAAGGGCTATGGCGTGCAGGTGCTGGCCAGCCGCTGCGTGGGCTATAACCACATGAACTGCGACTACGCCCGCTCTCTGGGCTTCCGCCTGTGCAACGGCGCTTACGCGCCCAACGGCGTGGCGGAATACACCGTTATGGCCATCCTGATGTGCATCCGCAAGTTCAAGAAGGCGCTGTACAACACCAACGACAACGACTTCACCCTGAAGGGCAAGATGGGCCGCGAGCTGCGTACCATGACCGTGGGTGTCATGGGCACCGGCAAGATCGGCTTCACCATCATCAAGTGCCTCAGCGGCTTCGGCTGCCGTATCATCGCCAACGATGTCTATGAGAACGATGCCGTCCGTGCGTACGCCGAGTATGTGGACCTGGACACCCTGTACCGTGAGTCCGACATCATCACCATCCACACCCCGCTGCTGCCCGAGACCACCGGCATGATCGACCGCGAGGCCATCGCCAAGATGAAGGACGGCGTGGTGTTCATCGACAACGCCCGGGGCGAGCTGATGGATATCGATGCCGTCACCGAGGCGGTGGAGTCCGGCAAGTTCGGCGCGCTGTTCATGGATGCCTTCCCCGGCGAGACCGGCATCATCCACGTTCCCCACGATGAGGACATCATCCGTACCCCCGGTATGCCCTACTTCAAGCTGAAGTACCTGCGCTCCTTCGTCAACGTGTACCACACGCCCCACATGGCCTTCTTCACCGAAGAGGCCGCGGAGCAGATGGCCGAGTGCGGCGTCAACAGCATCTATGAGATTTTGACAGAGGGTAAGTCCAAGCACGAGATCCCCTGCTGAGCAGAGCAGTGACCCATACTTTAACAGGAGGAAAACTATGATTTTCGACGCAAAGCATGAAATGATCCGCAAGCTGGTCCGCCAGTTTGCCGAGACTGAGCTCACCACCGAGGTCCTTGACAAGGTGGAGGCGACCGGCGAGTTTCCCGAGGAGATCGTGGACAAGATGGCCAAGTGCGGTTTCCTTGGCCTGAAGATCCCCCGCGAGTACGGCGGTGCCGGTGCCGATACCCTGGCCTATGTCATCATGATCGAGGAGATCGCCCGTGTCTCTGCTGTGGCCAGCCTGTACGCCAATACCCCCAACTCTCTGGGCGGCGGCCCCCTGATGCAGGCGGGCACCCCCGAGCAGCTGGAGAAGTATCTCCGTCCCTCCGTGGAGAACAAGGTGAAGATCGTCTTCGGCCTCACCGAGCCGGGCGCCGGCTCCGACGCCAGCAGCATGGTCACCACCGCCGTGAAGGATGGCGACGACTACATCCTCAACGGCCGTAAGTGCTTTATCTCCGGCGCGCCTCTGGCCGACTACTGCATCGTCTATGCCAAGACCGACATGAGCCGCGGCAATAAGGGTATCTCCGCCTTTATCGTGGACATGAAGGCCCCCGGCGTCTCCTGCGGCAAGCACGAGGCCAAGATGGGCCTGGTGGGCTACGCCACCTCCGACGTGGTGCTGGAGGATGTCCGCGTCCACAAGAGCGATATGCTGGGCAAGGAGAACATGGGCTTTATCAACGCCATGAAGACGCTGGACGGCGGCCGTCTGGGTGTGTCCGCCCAGTCCATCGGTCTGGCCCAGGGCTGCCTGGATGAGGCTATCAAATACTCCAAGGAGCGCGTCCAGTTCGGCAAGCCCATCTGCAAGAACCAGGCCATCGCCTTCATGCTGGCGGATATGGCAACCAAGCTGACCGCCGCCAAGGAGCTGGTCTATATGGCCGCCCAGATGAAGGACAGAAACGACCCCAACGCCTCCATGTACTGCTCCATGGCCAAGTACTTCGCCTCCGAGACGTGCAACGAGATCGCCGCCAAGGCGGTGCAGATCCACGGCGGCTACGGGTACATCAAGGAGTACCCCGTCGAGCGTAAGTACCGCGACTGCCGCGTGTTCACCATCTACGAGGGGACCTCTCAGGTCCAGCAGATGGTCATCTCCGGCAATTTGCTGAAGTAATGCGGAAAGGAGCAAGAATAGAATGAAGCTTATCGTTTGTGTCAAGCAGGTGCCCGACACCTCCGGCAAGGTCGCCGTCAACGCCGACGGCACGCTGGACCGCGCCTCCATGCAGACCATCATCAACCCCGACGATATGAACGCCGTCGAGGCCGCCCTGGCCCTGAAGGACCAGCTGGGCTGCCCCGTTATCGCCGTGTCCATGGGCCCCCCTCCCGCCGCCGGTATGCTGCTGGATCTGAAGGCCATGGGCGTGGACAAGGCCGTGCTGGTGTCCGCCCGTGAGTTCGGCGGCTCCGACACCTTCGCCACCTCCCAGATTTTGGCCGCGGCCATCAAGAACCTGGGCGTGGACAAGGATGACATCATCTTCTGCGGCCGTCAGGCCATCGACGGCGACACCGCCCAGGTGGGCCCCCAGATCGCCGAAAAGCTGGAGATCCCCCAGGTGTCCTATGTGGCCGACATCAGGAAGGACGGCGACACCCTCACCGTCCGCCGTATGCTGGAGGACGGCTACATGACCGTGCAGGTGCAGACCCCCTGCCTGCTCACCTGCATCAAGGAGCTGAACACCCCCCGCTACATGACCATCCGGGGCATCCTGGACTGCGACGCCGAGCCCGTCACCGTGCTGGATTACAACGCGCTGAAGGACGATCCCCTCATCGAGGTGGACACCATCGGTCTGAAGGGCTCTCCCACCAATATCTACAAGAGCTTTACGCCTCCCCGCAAGGGCAGCGGCATGATGCTGGAGGGCAGCGGCAGGGAGACCGTGGAGCGGCTGTTCGGCATCCTGTCCGCCAAGCACATCATCTGAGAAGGGAGAAACGATATGTCTACTTTTATGAATACCGATCCCAAGGCCTTCTCCGGCGTGTGGGTCTTTTGCGAGCAGCGGCAGGGCAAGATGATGCCCACCACCTTTGAGCTGATCTCCGAGGGGCGCAAGCTGGCCGACGAGCTGGGTGTGCAGCTCAGCGGTATCCTGCTGGGCGACAGCGTGGACAACATCGCCGCGGAGCTGGGCGGCTACGGCGCGGATAAGGTCTACGTCTACAACAGCCCTCTGCTGAAGGACTACACCACCGACGCCTACACCAAGATCATCACCGATGCGGTGCACGAGTTCAAGCCCGAGATCATGCTGTTCGGCGCCAGCCATATCGGCCGCGACCTGGCGCCCCGCTGCGCCGCCCGTCTCCACACCGGCCTGTGCGCCGACTGCACCCACCTGGACGTGGATCTCAACGGCTATATCAACTTCCTCCGCACCGGATCCTCTCTGGACGTGGACGCCATGAACTTCGAGACGAAGCTATTTGACGTCAACACCAACCTGAAGATGACCCGTCCCGCCTTCGGCGGCCACCTGATGGCCACCATCGTCTGCCCACGCTTCCGCCCTGCCATGGCCACCGTGCGCCCCGGCGTGATGAAGAAGCGCGAGTTTGACGAGAACGGCGCGAGCAAGGTGGAACTCATCCACCCCGCCTTTACCCTCACCGAGGCCGACATCCACACCAAGGTGCTGGAGATCGTCAAGGCCGCCCGCGCCATGGTGGATCTCACCGGCGCCGAGGTGGTGGTCTCCGTGGGCCGCGGCATCGCCAAGGACGTGGAGAAGGGCATCGCCCTGGCCGAGGAGCTGGCCGCCCTCATGGGCGGCGTGGTGGGCGCGTCCCGCGCCGTGGTGGACGCCGGCTGGATGACCGCCGACCATCAGGTGGGCCAGACCGGCAAGACCGTCCATCCCCGCATCTATGTGGCGCTGGGCATCTCCGGTGCCATCCAGCACAAGGCCGGCATGCAGGACTCCGAGTGCATCATCGCCGTCAACAAGAGCGACGTGGCCCCCATCTTCGAGGTGGCGGATTACGGCATCTGCGGCGACCTGTTCAAGGTGGTCCCCATGATGATCGAGGAAATGAAAGCCCTGAAGAAGTAATATCCCCCTCCCCACAGCGGGAAAGCCCGAAGGCACCGTCCTCCGGGCTTTCCTGCATCCTGCCCTTGCTATTTTCCCCGGGATGCGCTATACTGTCCGGGTATTTTCTGTGAAAGGAGGCCCTTCCATGCCGGAAGCCGTACATATCCCCTGGCAGCCCATCGGCGGCGGGCGGGCCAGCGAGGCCATCTATGACCAGCTGCGGGAGCTTATCACCTCCGGAGTGCTGAAGCCCGGCGACCGCCTGCCCTCCGAGCGTGCTATGATGGAGCAGCTCCACCGTTCCCGTCCCACCATCCGCGAGGCCCTGCGTATGCTGGAGCAGGGCGGCTATGTGGCCTCCACCCACGGCGCCAGCGGCGCCGTGGTGCAGGAGCTGACCATCGACGGCGTGGAGCAGCCGCTGTCGGCCATGCTCCAGCTGAACCAGATCTCTCTGGAGGAGCTGGGCGAGTACCGCGCCGTCAATGACGGCACCATCGCCGGCTGGGCGGCCCGGCGCCGCACCGACGAGGATCTGGCGGCGCTGGACAGCTGTCTCACGGCGGCGGAGCAGGCCCTGGGCGATTACCGCCGCTTTGCTGAGCTGGACGTCCGTTTCCACAGTCTGCTCTCCCGCGCCACCGGCAACCAGGTGGCCATGATCGTCACCGATGTCCTGGGCCAGGTGGAGCAGCACACCCTGCTGAAAAAGATGGAGACGCTGAACGACAGCGCGTGTCTGGCCCTGGAACGCCGTATTCTGGCGCGCCACCGGGAGATACTGAGTGCTATCCGCCGGCAGGATGACGCGGCCGCCAAACAGGCCATGCGTGAGCACACCCGCGCCGCCGCCACTGATCTGAAGGTCTGACCCCCAAGAGCCTTCCCCCTGTAGGGGCGGCGTCAAAAAACGCCCTCGCCCCCGCCGCAGGCGGCATTTTCTCCGCCCCAACTTCCATTTCCTGCCAAATTTTCCTGTTTTTATTCCCGGTAACAGAAAAATGTGTAAAATTTCCATAAATAGGCTGGACAAACGGTGCAGCCGTGCTATAATATGACTATCCGCAGAGGTACCTCTGCATTTGCGTTTTAATAACCATTAAAACGAGCGCACCTGCGGAAATCTACTACCATAAGGGGAATGAACAATGAAAAAAGCATTAGCAACCATTCTGGCCCTGGTCATGGCGCTCAGCGTCACAACGATGGCGTGGGCTGACGATGTGGCCAAAATCGATGGCACCGGGTACGCTACGCTGCAGGAAGCGGTGAACGCGGCGAACAATGGTCAGACTATTGTGCTGCAGAGCGATGTGGTACTGACCGCTTCTTTGAATGTTGCGGTTAATAAGACCGTGACCTTGGACCTGAACTCTTACAAAATCACCGCGGATATGAATGGCCCGCACATGATCTGTAATGCGGGTAACCTGACGATTACTGACAGTAGCGCGAACAAGACCGGTGAAATCGCAAAGATAGGTGCAGAAACTAACTTTGGTTATGTAATTGAGAACCACGGGACAATGACGTTGGATCGCTGCAAGATTAGCAGCACCAGCGTTAAGAGCAGTGCTATTGAGAACGGTTGGTACACGGCCAGCGCAAATACTGCGGGCACATCCTGTACGATGACGATTCAGAACGCGGAAGTTGTCAGTGTCAATGCCGATGGCGGTTTGTACACTGTTAAGAACGATGATTACGGTGTGATGGTTATCAACGGCGGCGTGTTCACAAATAGCGTGGCTGGTGCTGGTGCTGTGCTGAACTGGAACGATTTGACCATCAATGGCGGGACCTTTACCGGTGCATCTGCTGTCCGCACCTTGAAGAGTGGAAGTAGTGATTTTGAAACCGGCAAGAGTCAGATCAAGAACGGTACGTTCAATGGCGGAATCGACACGCTTGATGGCTATAAGACGGGTATTACCATTGCCGTCACCGGCGGTACTTTCTCTACCGATGTGACGGAGTATCTTGCCGAGGGTAAGATCCTGCAGAAGAATGGTGACACCTATACCGCCGTGACTAATAGCGGTATCACCAGCGGTACCTATACTGCAAAGCCCACTGTTCCCGATGGTTACAAGGTGGTTGAGAACACTGACGGTACGTTCACCGTCGAGAAGGTCGGCGGCTATTACTACTACCAGCCCACCACCGACACCAAGACGGACGGTACCAAGGGCAGCCCCAAGACCTTCGACGCGGGCATTGCTCTGTATGTCGGCATGGCGCTGACCTCCGCCGCCGGCGTGGCGTTTGTGGGCAAAAAGCGCGAGGACTGACACCGTTTTCCGCGGTGTCTTACCCCGGCGCCGTGTGAAATAACAGAAGAGGCACCCCGTCAGGGGTGCCTTTTCTCATGCCTCAAAATAGGCTTCTGCCTGCTGAATATTCCGCTGTATCTCCTGCCGCAGCGCCTCCAGCGTGTCGAACCGCTGCTCGCCCCGCAGCCGGCGGCAGAACTCCACCCGGAGCTCCTGCCCGTACAGGTCGCCCTCGAAGCCCAGCAGGTACGTCTCCACGGACACCCGATCGCTGTCGGACACCGTGGGCCGCGTGCCCACGTTGGTCACGCCGGTGCACCGCCGTCCGTCCGGCAGAAATACCTCCGTCACGTACACCCCGTGCGCCGGGGCCAGCACGTGCTCCGGCACCGCCAGGTTTACCGTGGGGATGCCGATGGTCCGCCCGATCCGCTGTCCGTGCTGCACCGTCTGGCTCAGGCAGTGCCGGTGGCCCAGAAAGTCCGCCGCGCGCTCCATGTCGCCCGCCTCCACCAGCGTCCGGATGTACGTGGAGCTGACCGTGATGCCCTCTCGCTGTACCGGCGGGATGATGTCGCACCCGATGCCCATCTCCGCGCACTTCTGCCGCAAAAGCTGCACGTTCCCGGCGTTTTTATGGCCGAACCGGTGGTCGTGCCCGGCCACGAAGTGCACCGCGCCGTATGTCCCGATCAGCATTTCCAGATAGGCCTCCCACGGCATGGTCATCATCTCCCGGTCAAAGGGCGCGAAAATGACCCGCTCGATGCCGTACAGACGCTCCATCAGCCCCTGCCGGTCCCGGTTGGAGTTGATCAGGTACACGGGCTGCCCCGTGACCACCTCCTTCGGCGGCCGGTCAAAGGTGAATGCCGCGGGGACGGCTCCCAGCTCCCGGGCGCGCTCCGCCGTCTTCCGCAGCAGTGCGCCGTGGCCCCGGTGCACGCCGTCGAAGAAGCCCAGGGCGATAACTGTCTTTTCCAAGTTGTTCACGCTCCGAAAAAGTTTTTCTCTGATGTCAGAACACCCGCTTCCCAGCGGCTCAGGCACAGAAACGCCCCATCCGGGCCGTACACCCGGTACAGCCCCGGCTGCAGGCCCTCCGCCGCCAGCGGATTGCCGCACAGGCACCGTCTGTGGTCCCGTTCACCGGCGATGTGATAGGCCGGGTACTGCCGGAACAGCGAGTCGGTAGGGGAGAGCAGGGCCTCGCCCTGCGCCTGTACGTCCTCGATGCTGCGGCTCTCCGCCAGTGTAAACCCGGCGGCCATGGTCCGCCGCAGAGAGCTCATGCATCCGCCGCAGCCCAGCGCCTGCCCGATGTCGTGGCACAGCGCCCGCACATACGTGCCCTTGCTGCACCGTATCCGCAGCCGCCAGTCGCCGTCCTCCGGCTCCAGCAGCGCCAGTTCGTGTATGGTCACCCGCCGTGGGGGCCGTTCGATCTCCTGCCCCTTCCGGGCCAGTTGATACAGCTTCTGCCCGTTGATCTTGATAGCCGAGTACATGGGCGGCACCTGGTCGATCTCCCCGGTGAACCGCGCCAGCACGTCCTCCAGCTGCGCCCGCGTCACGGACACAGGGCGCTCCGCCACCACCTCGCCGGTGGTATCCTGGGTGTTGGTCGTCAGCCCCAGCCGCAGCCCCGCGACGTACTCCTTGTCCCCGCCCTCGGCGTAGGACACCGCCCGCGTGGCGTTTCCCACGAACACCGGCAGCACGCCGGTGGCCATGGGGTCCAGCGTTCCGGCGTGGCCCACCTTTTTCGTTTTCAGTATGCCCCGCAGCTTGCCGCACACGTCCATGCTGGTCCATCCCGCGGGCTTGTCGATAATGATGATCCCGTCGGCCATGTTATCCCATGACCTCCGTATAGGCCGCCAGAATGGCCGCCTTCGCCTCGTCCAGGGTGCCGTCCACCGTGGCCCCGGCGGCGCCCTTGTGGCCGCCGCCGCCCAGCACGCGGCACACGGCGCTGGCGTCCACCCGCGGTCCCGTCCGCAGCGACAGCTTCACCCGTCCCGGCTTCAGCTCCCGCAGCGTGATGCCGCAGTCGGTGCCCTGCACCAGTGCCGCCAGACTGCTCAGCTCCTCCACGTCGGACTCAGCAGCGCCCAGCTCCCGGCACAGCGCCAGAGGGATGGACATCACCACCACCCGGCCGTTGTCGTACAGCTCCATGTCCGCCACCATCCGGGCCTCCATGGCCAGCCGCACCGGCGACTTCGTGCGGAACAGTGCCTTGTTCACCGGCCCCACGTCGATGCCCCGCTCCATCAGCGCGGCGGCGATGCGGTGCGTCCGCGCCGTGGTGTTGGCATAGACGAAGCACCCGCAGTCTGTGGAGACCGCCACATACAGCGCCATGGCTATCTCCGGCGTGATGTCCGTCAGCCTGCCCACGATCTCATACACGATCTCGCCGCAGGCGGCGGCCTCCGCGTCCAGGCACGTCCGTTCCGCGAAGAACTCCTGGGATCCGTGGTGGTCGATGGCCAGGCAGATGTCGTTTTTATACGGCACCGCGTTCTCCGGCAGCAGATTGGGCGCGGCGATGTCCACCGACACCACGCTCTGCGGCACATAGCCCTTCGGCGCCCACAGCCCCTCGGCGTAGGGCGTGTACGTCTCCGTGATCTCCGGGTTTTCCAGCAGATACGCCGTCCGGCCCAGCGCCCGCAGGGCGCGGCACAGTGCGGCGGCGCAGCCCACCGTGTCCCCATCCGGGCGCACATGGGTCAGGATCAGCACGCCGTCCAGCGTCCGCAGAAAGTCCGCCGTCTCCTGCACCGTCAGCCGCGCGCTCATTCCCGGTCCTCCGGCAGCACGATGTCCGCGTTGGCGGGGTTGGCGGGCTTCACGTGGTTCAGCAGGTCCAGAATGTGCGCGCCGTGGGCGATGGAGTCGTCCATGAAAAACTGCAGCTCCGGCGTGTAGCGCAGGTCGATGGCCTGGCCCAGCTCGTGCCGCAGATATCCGGCCGCAGACTTCAGCCCCTTCATCAGGCCCTTTTCATCCGCGCAGTTCAGCGCGCTGATATACACCCGCGCGTACCGCAGGTCGCTGGTGGTGTCCACCCGCGTGATGGTCAGCATCCCCTCGGATACCCGCGGGTCCTTTACGGTGCGGAGCAGGGCGCTCAGCTCCTTGCGTATCTCCTCATTGATGCGCCCGATACGGTTTCCGGCCATAGACCGTTCCTCCTCTCAAGAAAAAGAGGGGTGGGCTTTGCCCACCCCTCGGCAGTTGCTTATACCTCGATCTGCTCCATGGTGAAGGCCTCCACGATGTCGCCTTCCTTGATGTCGTTGAACTTCTCGATGCTCAGGCCGCACTCGTAGCCGGCCTGCACCTCCTTCACGGAGTCCTTGAACCGCTGCAGGGAGGCCAGCACGCCCTCGTGGATGACGATGCCGTCGCGGACCAGCCGCACCTGGCAGTCCTTGCGCTGCAGCTTGCCGTCCTGCACGTAGCAGCCGGCAACCGTGCCCACGCCGGACACCTTGTACGTCTGGCGCACCTCGGCGTGGCCCAGCAGCACCTCGCGGAACTTGGGGGCCAGCATACCCTTCATGGCGGCTTCGATCTCGTTGATGGCATCGTAGATCACGCGGTACATCCGCATATCCACGTTGGCCCGGGCGGCGCTCTCGCGGGCGGCGGCGTCCGGCCGGACGTTAAAGCCCACGATGATGGCCTGAGAGGTGGACGCCAGCATGACGTCGCTCTCGTTGATGGCGCCCACGCCGCCGTGGATCACGCGCACGCGGACCTCCTCGTTGCTCAGCTTCTCCAGCGAGGACTTCACCGCCTCCACGCTGCCCTGCACGTCCGCCTTGACAATCAGGTTCAGGTTCTTCATCTCACCGGCCTGGATCTGGCTGAACAGATCCTCCAGCGACACCTTGGTCACAGGGGCGTTGGCCTTGGCCTTCTCCTCGGCCTTGCGCTGCTCCACCAGCTCGCGGGCCAGCTTTTCGTCGGCCACGGCGTTGAAGGTAGCGCCGGCGGAGGGTGCCTCGCTCAGACCCGTGATCTCCACGGGCACGCTGGGTCCGGCCTCGGTGATGCGCTGGCCCTTGTCACTGACCATGGCACGCACGCGGCCCACAGAGGTACCGGCGATGATGATGTCGCCCTGATGCAGCGTGCCGTTCTGTACCAGCAGCGTGGCCACGGGGCCGCGGCCCTTGTCCAGCCGCGCCTCGATCACGGTGCCCTGCGCCGCGCGGTTGGGGTTGGCCTTCAGCTCGCCCACCTCGGCGGTCAGCGTCAGCATCTCCAGCAGATTGTCCACGCCCATGCCGGTCTTGGCGGAGATGGGGCACACGATGGTGTCGCCGCCCCACTCCTCGCACACCAGGCCGTACTCGGTCAGCTGCTGCTTGATGCGCTCGGGGTTGGCCTCAGGCTTATCCATCTTGTTGATGGCCACGATAATGGGGATACCGGCGGCCTTGGCGTGGTTGATGGACTCCACCGTCTGGGGCATGATGCCGTCCTCGGCGGCCACTACCAGAATGGCGATATCCGTCACCATGGCGCCGCGGGCGCGCATGGAGGTAAAGGCCTCATGGCCGGGGGTATCCAGAAATGTGATGGGCTTGCCATTGATCTGCACCTGATAGGCACCAATGTGCTGGGTGATGCCGCCGGCCTCGCCGCTGGCCACATGGGCGTTGCGGATATAGTCCAGCAGGCTGGTCTTGCCGTGGTCCACGTGGCCCATGACCACCACCACGGGTGCCCGGGGCACCAGATCCTCGTCCTTGTCCTGATGGTCGTCGATCAGGCGCTCCTCGATGGTGACGACGACTTCCTTCTCTACCTTGCAGCCCATCTCCTCGGCGATGATGGCGGCGGTGTCGAAGTCGATCATCTGGCTCAGGGAGGCCATCACGCCGTTCTTCATCAGGCACTTGACCACCTCCGCGCCGGTCTTCTTCATCCGGCTGGCCAGCTCGCCCACGCTGATCTCGTCGGGGATCTGCACGGTCACAGGGGTCTTCTTGATGACCTCCAGCCGCAGCTTCCGCAGCCGGTCGGCCTCCTCCTGCTTGCGCTTGTTGCTGGCGAAGTTATTGTCCCGCCGCTGCTTATTGCTGCGGAACTTCTCCTTGCCCTGTGGGGCCTGCTGGTCCCGCTTGCCGCTGCTGCGGGCGTCGGCCATATCCTGCAATTTCTCGTCGTACTTGTCCAGATTGACGTTGGTGGCCTTGCGGGTGTCCACCACCTGCCGCTGGGGCACGCGGGACATGGGCTGTTTGGGCTGCTCCGCCTTGGGCGCGCCGCCCTGCTGGGGCTTGCCGCTCTGGCCCTGACCCTGTGTCGGCGCGGATGCGTTCTGCGCCGGCTTGGCGGCGGGCTTCTCCGCCTTCTTCTCCTCCGGCTTGGCGCCCTCGGCGAAGATCACCGCGATGCTGCTCACCGGGTTGTGCTGGGTCAGATACTCAAAGATCAGGCTCAGCTCCCGGTCCTCCAGCACCTGCATATGATTTTTGGGCGTTTCGGCGTACTTGGTCAGGATCTCCGTGATCTCCTTCGTGGACACGCCGAAGTCCTTGGCCACCTCATGCACTCTGTATTTGTTAGCGATACTACCCAAATAAAGCCACCTCCATCTCAGTTGCTCGCGCCGCGCTCACGGCGCGCTGTGTTCCTGTTATCTGCCGGTCGTTTTCCGGCTTCCCTTGCCCTTCTTTACCGGCCGCGCGTTTTCATACCGTGCGCCGGGGGCCTCCTTCTTTGCCGGCCGTTTATCCCTGGGCGGGCGGCCGCTCCGTTCCTTATAGACCCGGTCGGGGCGTCCCTCCGGATACTCCCGCCGCGGCGGACGCCGGTGTTCCGGCGCGGGGGGCCTGTGCTCCGGTGCCGGAGGCTCCGGAGACGCGTGGGGCGGCTCCGGCGGCTTGCCGCCGTGAACGCGGTGCCTGCCCTGCCGCAGGTTCTTCTCGTGCTGTAATTGCTCTTCCTTCCGTTCCCTTGCCCGCTTGGCCTTCAGGTCCAGCGCCTCCGCCGCCGCGCCGTAGATCTCCGGCTCCACCGCCGCCAGCTTTTTCACCAGCGACTGGGCGAACCCGATGTCCGTCACCGCGCACATGGCCACGCTGGTCCGGCCCAGCGCCCGGCCGAAGGTCTCCTTGTCCGCCGGGAAGGGCAGGCACAGACAGCTGCCTGCCCGGCCGAAGCTGTACGCCCGCCGCACCGAGGATGCCGCCGCGTCCCGCGCCGTAAAGATGACCCTGGCTTTCTTGGCCCGTGCCGCCGCGCCTACGGGCTCCTCGCCCACGGCCACCGCACCGGCGCGCAGCGCCAGACCCAAAGTGGATAACAAATGCTCTGTCACAGTGCCACCATCTGCCCTTCCAGCGCGTCGTACACCTCCGCCGGTATGGCGGTGTCGAAGGCGCGCTCCAGCGCACGGCTTTTCCGTGCTTTTTTCAGGCACTCCGGGTCCGGGCACACGTACGCGCCCCGGCCGGACTTCTTCCCGGTGCTGTCCAGCAGTATCTCCCCCTCCGGGGTCTTCACGATACGCAGCAGCGCCTTTTTGTCTTTCATTTCCCGGCAGCCCACACATTGCCGCTGGGGTATCTTACGGGTCTTCTGCATCGCTGCCGTTCCTTTCCGCAGCCGCCGCTTACTCCGCGTTGGCCGCCTTGATGTCGATCTTATAGCCGGTCAGCCGCGCGGCCAGACGGGCGTTCTGCCCCTCCTTGCCGATGGCCAGACTCAGCTGGTCGGCGGGCACCGTCACGCGGCAGGCCTTGCCCTCGTCGGCCAGCTGCACGCTGACCACGTCCGCCGGCGCCAGCGCCGCGGCGATAAACTCCGCCGGGTCCTCGCTGTACTTCACGATGTCGATCTTCTCGCCCCGCAGCTCGTCCACGATGGCGTTCACGCGCTGCCCCCTGGGGCCCACGCACGCGCCGATGGCGTCCACGTTGGGGTCCTCGGACCACACGGCGATCTTCGTGCGGTTGCCCGCCTCCCGGGCGATGGACCGCACCTCCACGGTGCCGTCGTAGATCTCCGGCACCTCCAGCTCAAACAGCCGCTTCACCAGACCGGGGTGGGTGCGGGAGATCATCACCTGCGGCCCGCGCGTGCTGCGGCGCACCTCCACCAGATACACCTTCACCATCTGCCCCTCGTGCAGCTCCTCGCCGGGCACCTGCTCGTTCATGGTCAGCACAGCCTCCGTAGCCTCGCTGCCGCTGCCGATCCGCAGGATCACGTTGCCGTTCCGGGGGTCGATGCGGCTGACGGTGCCGGTGAGGATCTCATGCTGCTTGCTGCCCCACTCGTCATAGATCATGCCGTGCTCGGCCTCCCGCAGGCCCTGGATGATGACCTGCTTGCCGTTGCCGGCGGCGATGCGGCCGAATTCCACGGACTCCACCGGGAAGTTCACCATGCCGCCCAGCTCGTTCTTGGCGGAGATGCGCTTGGCCTCCTCCAGCGAGATCTGGCTGGCGGGGTTCTCCACCTCCTCCACGATCTCCTTCTGGACGTACATTTTCAGGTCCTTCTTCTCCTCATCCACGTCCACCACCACATACTCCACGCCCTCGTGGTCGCGCTTATAGGCGGTGGTCAGCGCCTGGATGATCTTGCCCATCATAAAGCTCTGGGGAATGCCCCGTTCCTTTTCCAGCATAGCCAGTGCCGCAAAGATCTCGTCACATTTCATGGTCGTTTCTCCTTCTATCTCAAGTCGTGTTGTCTCAGAATTCCACCCGCAGGCGCACCAGCGCCGTCTCGTTCTTCTCAAAGCGCACCGTCTCGCCGCCCATGTCCAGCAGCACCGCGCCGTTGTCATAGCCCGCCAGGGTCCCGGCGAACTCCTTGCGCCCGTCCTTGGGCTGGTACGTTTTCACCAGCACGGGGCTGCCCATGAACTGCTCAAAATCCCCCGGCCGCTTCAGCTGGCGTTCCAGCCCCGCCGAGCCCACCTCGAACACGTAGCTGCTCTCGATGGGGTCCGCCTCGTCCAGCAGATCGCTGACCGTGCGGCTGATGGCCTCGCAGTCCAGAATGTCCACGCCGCCGTCCTTGTCCAGATACAGCCGCAGGTACCACTGTCCCGCCTCCCGGACGTACTCTACATCCCAGATGCGGCAGCCCTGCGCCTGCACCGCCGGCTCCGCCAGCGCCCATACGACCTCGGTGATCTTTTTCACAGCAAGCCCTCCAACAGAACGTCCCGGTCATCATGGAACGATGACCATTAAAAAAAGCGGACGATCTCGTCCACTCCAGTCAATACCTTAACCTTACGTACACACATAGCATACCATATAAGCACACGAAACGCAAGGGTTTTTCCGCAAAAAGCACCCGCAAAATAGGTCGAAAAGCTGAAAAGAACGCCCTTAGGACGCTCTTTTCAGCTTCATAACGCCTCTCGACAGCAAAAACGCCGCCAAATTTACCAGCACCACCGTGGCGCCCACCGGCGTGCCCCACAGGTACGACCCGGTCAGCCCCACGCAGAAGCACACCACGCTCAGCCCCGCGGCGCAGATGACCACGCCCCGGAAGCTCCGCAGCAGCGTCATGGCCGTCAGCGCCGGGAAGATGACCAGACTGGAGATCAGCATCGCGCCCATCATCCGCATGCCCAGCACGATGGTCAGGGCCGTCAGCACCGACAGGATGGTGTTGTACAGCCCTACCTTCACCCCGGTGGCCCGGGCGAAGCTCTCGTCGAAGGTGATGGCGAACAGCCGATGGTAAAACAGCACATACAGCACCAGTACCGCCGCGCACAGTCCCACGCTCAGCGCCACATCCGCCCGGTCCATGGCCAGGATAGAGCCGAACATAAAGCTGTCCACATCCGTGGTCATGCCGGTGGTCAGACTGGTGACCACCACGCCCACGGCCAGCGCCGACGCGCTGACCACCGCGATGGCCGCGTCCGCGCCCATCCGGCTTCTCTCCGTCATCCGCAGCAGCCCCAGTGCCGCCAGCACCACCACCGGGATAGACACCGGCAGCGGCGCCCAGCCGCAGGCCAGTGCGATGCTCAATGCGCCGAAGGATACATGGCTCAGCCCGTCGCCGATCATGGAGTACCGCTTCAGCACCAGCGGCACACCCAGCAGCGCCGCGCACAGCGCCACCAGGATACCCACCACGAACGCCCGCAGAATAAACGGGTACGTGAACATTTCCAGCAGTAAGCTCATGCCTCGTCACCTCCGAACCGTTTGCCCCAGGGGGACGTTAGATAGTCCGCCGCCGTGCCGAAAAAGTACGTTCCGTGGCCGGCGTGCAGAATATGGTCGGCGTAGCGCAGGGCGCTGCGTATATCGTGTGTCACCGCCACGATGGCGATGCCCTCCTGCTTGTTCAGGTATTCCAGCGTGCGGTACAGCTCCTGAGCTGCCGCCGGGTCCAGCCCCGTCACCGGCTCGTCCAGGATCAGCAGCTCACCGGCGGCGCACAGGGCACGCGCCAGCAGCACCCGCTGCTGCTGCCCGCCGGACAGCTCCCGGTAGCACCGGTCCTTCAGCTCCAGCACGCCCAGCTTGCCCATGTGCATCAGCGCGGTGGACTTCTCCTTCGGCGTGTAGAAAAACCGCATGCCCCGGCTGCTGAGAAAGCCGCTGCGCACTACCTCCGTCACCGTGGCGGGAAAGTCCTTCTGCGCCTTTGTCTGCTGGGGCAGATAGCCGATGGCGCCGGAGCGCAGGGAGGGCGAACGTACGATCTCGCCCGCCATGGGGTGCAGCAGCCCCAGCAGGCTCTTCACCAGCGTGGATTTGCCGCTGCCGTTCTCGCCCACGATGCACACATAGTCGCCGCTGTGCACCTGAAAGTTCAGGTGCTCCCACACCGGCTTGCCCTCATAGCCCAGCGCCGCGTCCCGGCAGTCCAGCAATATGCGTTTCTCCTGTTCCATCAGGACAGTCCCTCCTTCAGTGCCGCCGCGTTGGCGGTCATCAGACTGATATAGGTGGCTCCGCCGTCGAATTCCGCCCGGCTCACCGTCTGGCAGGAGTGGAATGTCCGCACCTGCGCCCCGGTGGTCTCGGCGATGGCCTGCGCCACCTTCTGGCTGCTCAGCTCGATGGTGTATACCACCGGTATCTCCTGCTCCTCCACCACGTCGATCAGATATTTCAGCGTGGCGAGGGACGGCTCCGTGTCTCCCGCGCAGCCGTGGAACGCCGCCCGGTAATCCAGATCATATTCCCTGCAGAAATACAGCAGCGGGAACCGATCGCCGAACACCAGCAGCCGCCGTGCCGCATGGTCCGTGATGTCCCGGAATGTCTCGTCCAGCGCCTGCAATTCGTCCAGATAGTCCGCCAGCCGCGCCCGATAGCCGTCGGCATTGTCCGGATCGGCCTCACACAGCGTATCGCAGATGGCCCGGCACAGGGCCATGGCATTCACCGGCGATGTCCAGATGTGCTCGTCGTACTCTATTTCCTCCTCGTGGCCGTCGTGCAGATGCCCGTCATGCGCCTCATGGTCATTGTGCTCGCCATGTTCGTCATGTGCGTGGTCATGGCCGCCCTGCATCCCCTCGGCGTACTCCTCCCGGTATGTCTCCACGCAGTCCATCATAGCCAGCCGGTAGGGGATAGCCTCGCCTGCCGCGTCCAGAATGTCCTCCACCCACAGCTCGCTTTCCCCGCCGTTGTAGATGAACACCTCCGCCTCGCTGACGGCGATCACGTCCAGCGGCGTGGGCTCAAAGCTGTGTGTCTCCCGCCCGGCGGGCACCAGCAGCACCGCGTCCACCGCGTCGCCGCCGATCTGCCGCACAAAGTCGTAGTAGGGGAACAGCGTGCACACCACGTTCAGTTTCCCGCTTTGCGGACGGTCCTGCCGCCCGCAGCCCGCCAGCGTCAGCGCCAATACCGCCGCCAGCACCGCTGCGCCTGCTCGTCTCACGTGTCCCGCCTCCTTTGCGTGTCTTGTCTCATAAAACCATAGTATACCACACAATTCGCAAAAAGGGAAGTGCCCGCCTTTTGCGTCCAGACACCGTCTCCCTGCGTATAATTAACGCACTCTTAACACGACGATGAAAAAGTTTCCTAATATGAAAGTTAAGATATTTGCGCCGGAAAACATGGAAAACATCTGCGCTTTGTGTGTATTTGAACGCGGAACAGTTGAAAAATACCGCAAAAACCACGTTGCAAACGTTAAGATAATGTTAAAACAGAAAAAGACGTTAAAATTGCTGATCGAACCATTCGACGCGTTTCTGTATACTTTTCCATAGTCCGCAGCGTTTTTCTGCGGATGTGTTTTCAGTTGTTCCCGGGACCGCCATCCGGTCAACCTCTCTCCTGACAGATCGAAAAGACCGCCGTCCGGCGGTCTTTTTTGTTCCCTCTCCCACCTGTTAATAAAGCCACAATCGGTTTCCTCAAAAGAAAATCATTCGCCGTCCGTTGCAAAAAACCCGGAACCCCGCCAAAAATTGAATGGTTCAATGTAAAAAAGAAGCAAAAGCCATATAAAATATGTGGAAAAATCCGTTCATAGAATGTTAAAAATGTACAATATGGCGCTCAATTTTTATAAAAACTGCTAATTGCGGGCGGAAAGAGTTTCCTGTATACTTTTTTCAGGTAGCCTTGAAGGGGTTTTATCCCATGAGGAAATACCTGCGGGGCATGGCGGTGCCCCGTGCCGTTTCCTGTCAATAGACGGGTGCGGTAAAGTTTATCAGCTTCTGCGGCGACGTAGGGGCAAAAATCTGTTAAGGAGAGAAAACAATGGAAGAAAGAAAAGGCTTTGGATCCAATTTCGGGTTCCTGATGGCCGCGGTCGGCTCTGCAGTCGGCCTGGGCAACATCTGGGGCTTCCCCAATAAGATGGGTGCCTCCGGCGGCTTCACGTTCCTCATCATCTATCTGATCCTGGCGGTCCTGTGCGGCTTCATCGTTATGGTGGGCGAGCTGGCCATCGGCCGCAAGACCGGCCACGGCGCCGTGGGCGCGTACAAGGCTCTGTCCAAGAAGTTCAAGTGGATGGGCTGGCTGGGCATCCTGTCCGCCTTCTTCATCCTGTTCTTCTACTGCGCACTGGGCGGCTACTGCATCAAGTACACCGTTCTGAACATCGGCGATCTGTTCGGTGCCGGCTTCGGCTCCAATGGCCTGTCCGGCGGCGAAATTTTCGGCAACTTCCTGGGCAGTCCCGCTGAGGGTGTTATCTACGGCCTTATTTTCGTGGCGCTGACCATGCTCATCGTTATGGGTGGCATCGGCGGCGGCATCGAGAAGGTCTGCTCCGTGGGTATGCCCGCCCTGTTCGTGGCCCTGCTGATCTGCATCATCCGCGCCTGCACCCTGGAGGGTACCGACGTGGCCGTGCAGATCCTGCAGGCGGACGGTTCTCTCGTGGAGGGCGTTGTTAACGGCAGTGCTCTGGACGGTCTGAAGTACATGTTCTCCCCCGGCTGGGCGGCCAATGTCGGCTATTATGTGCCCGCCAAGGCGGTTGTTGATGGCGCGGAGGTTTCCTCCATCATGGTCAATGGCGTGGCACAGGCCATCGTCGCCTACAAGTCCGGCGCTCCCAGCATCTTTAACGTTGTTTCCACCGCTGGTGGCCAGATGTTCTTCTCCCTGTCCCTGGGCATGGGCGCCATGATCACCTACGGCTCCTACCTGCATAAGAAGGAGAACCTGCAGAAGAACGCCCTGCTGATCATCATCATGGATACCATGGTGGCCCTGATGGCCGGTCTGTGCGTCATGCCTGCCCGCTTCGCGCTGGATCCCGCCGGCAACATCGGCGGCCCCAAGCTGCTGTTTATCACCATGCAGAACGTGTTCCACTCCATGGGCACACTGGGCCCCATCTTCGGCATCCTGTTCTATCTGCTGGTGGTGTTTGCCGCCATCTCCTCCTCCATCTCTCTGCTGGAGGTCATCGTGGCCCACTTCTGCGATAAGGCCCGTGACGCCGGCAAGGGCGATAAGCGCAAGGTCTATTCCCTCATCGCTGCCGTATTCGTTGGCCTGGGCTGCATCCTCATCTGCGTGGATTCTCTGGGCGGCGCCGGCATCTCTCCCTTCAACATTCTGGGCATCGAAAAGGATGTCAACGGCAATCTGCCCACATGGTGTGACTGCTGGCTGGACTTCTTCGACTGCATCTCTGAGGGCATCCTCATGCCGCTGGGCGCGCTGCTCATGTGCCTGTGTATCGGCTGGGAGCTGGGCCCCAAGATGGTGGACGACGAGTGCTGCCTGGAGGGTCAGAGCTTCAAGATGAAGGGCTTCTTCAACATCTGCGTCAAGTTCATCACCCCCCTGTGCATGATCCTGGTGCTGTATGGCCAGATCAAGGAATTCTTCTTCTAAGTCAACGCAAACATAATATAGAAGGTGTCTCGCCGCGCCGTAAGCGCAGAAGACTCATACATAAAACGCCGGGGCTATCCCCGGCGTTTTTGCGCCTGCGCAAAGGGCAAATACATTCCAGAAGGGCCGATGGTGCAGCGGATGTGGAAGCGGCCCGTGATGGCAAACCGCACCCTGTCCGCTGCAGCCTTTTGGCGTGGGGGAAGGTGACTCAAAAGACGGTCAATTCATCAGCCTCGGGATCAAGGTTCCTCCTCAGTTTAGTCTCTCCGGAAAGAAATATTCCGCCAGCACCCCCATTATTTTCAAAAATTTTTCGTCAAAAAAGAAAAAATGGAGTTCACAATTTGTTAAAAAAATGGAATCGTATGACAAGAACTTGACAATATATGATTGGGCGCATAATATAGAAAATACCAAAACTTGAGGAGGTAAATCACTCACTATGGAAAAGAAAAGCACCAAGATAGCGTATTTTATTGCGCTGGCGGTCGTGATTGTCGCTCTGATCATCG
>ENA-OQQW01000298-OQQW01000298.1-human-gut-metagenome-genome-assembly--contig:-NODE-298-length-36056-cov-13.011611_pt1 | contig 36056 bp, 27 predicted proteins | sample MGYA00243234_ERZ505098 | MGnify/ENA primary metagenome ERZ505098 (study PRJEB26097, sample SAMN02712086) | human gut metagenome | biome: Gut microbiome | host: Homo sapiens | place: Denmark... | reverse complement strand
TTGAGAGAATCCAGAGGTACATATCACTATCAAGAAGAAACTCAATGTTCTTTGGCTCGCACGAAGGAGCAGGACGTGCGGCTATCCTATATTCCATCGCCATCTCATGCAGACTGAATGGCATCAATCTGTTTGAATACATATGCGACGTAATAGAAAAGACTGCAGAATGGCAACCAAATACTCCATGGGAAAAATATAGAGACTTACTTCCTGACCGATGGAAAAAGCAGCAACAGCATTAGTTTAATCAGCTGTTACTGCTTTTTTTTGAATTATGCAAGGTATAAACGCGGAGACGCTTACACGCCCCTGGTAAGCGGCTCCGCTTGCCGATGTTCCCGAAATTACGTCACGACGCAGCTTCTGATGCGTCACGACGTAGCAATCGGCGCGTCACGACGCAGTAACAGATACGTCGCGACGTAATTCCAGCGACATCCTGCTCACATCAAGTAAGCCTCATTTGAGCTTCAAATAAGCCTCTTTAACCGTTCAAGTAAGCCTCACTTGAACTTCAAATAAACCTCAGTTAAACGTTACGTAAGGCTCACTTGCAAGCCTAAATTACACAATTAAAGGCAATATTGTAGAAGAAACACTAGTGAAAACGTTTACGTTAGATTTTTCAATTATTTTGTTCGTTGTGTGAGATTTTTCACTACTTTTGTAGCAGAAATCAAAAGATTATTATCAAAAATCTAAGATTTCTTATGATCTATTGAGAATCAAACACGACTACAACTAATCGCAAATAAGTTCAATTAGACCAAAACTTAACAAGATATAATAATAACCTACAAAACAAACATCGTTATGTATCAACAACTGAAACGTGCCAGCATGGCACTGACCTTGAGTTCGGTTTGTTTCCTCGCTTTTGCGCAGAAAACAATCCAAGGTACCGTTAAGGATGCTAATGGCGACCCAATGATTGGTGTAACCATTACTGACCAGAATGGCAAGGCAGGTGGCATCACCGACCTTGACGGTAAGTTTACCATTCAGAACGCAGACCCTAATGCGGTCTTGACTTTCAGCTACATCGGCTGCAAGCCTAAGAAAGTAAAAGTAGGAAGTCAGAAAACATGGAACATCGTACTTGAAGATGACAATGCAGCCCTTGACGAGGTCGTTGTCGTTGGTTATGGTACTATGCGTAAACGCGATGTAACCGGTTCTATCGCATCTGTCAACTCAGAAAAGATAGCCGCTCGTGGTACTACCAATCTTGCAGAGTCTCTGCAGGGTTCTGTTCCTGGTGTCAACATCACCCAGTCTGGTAGCCGCGCAGGTGCAGGCTTCAATATTCAGGTTCGTGGACAGGCTTCTATCAACAAGCAGGCACAGCCATTGTATGTTATCGATGGTGTAGTTTGCGACAACATGGACTTCCTCAATCCTGATGATATCGACCGCATCGACGTATTGAAGGATGCTTCTTCTACCGCCATCTATGGTTCCCGTGCCTCTGCCGGTGTCATCATGATTACCACCAAGGGCAGCAAGGGTGCAGACAAAGCACAGAAGGCAACCATCTCTTATGACGGATATTATGGTATCAAGAAGTTGGCGCGCATGCCTGAGTTTATGGATGCCAACGAGTTTATGGATTACCGATTTGCCAGATATACCACGCTCGATGGTAAGAGCTACGATGGCTCTAGCCGTAAGGGTGTTGATGCCGAAGGACATCCACACTACATCATTAAGAATACCGACTTGAATTCTGCCTTCCTTGCCCGCAAGGGAGCAACCAGCTACAAAGACTCCAAAATTTATGAGCTGATGATGGATCCAAGTTTCGACGGTTACGACTGGAAGAAGATGGTTACCCGCACTGCCGCCCAGCAGAACCACTTTATCAGTGCTGCCGGTGCTACAGATAAGATCAACTACCGTGTAGGCATGGGTTATCAGGGAGAAGAGAACGTATTCAAAGGCAACGACTATGAGCGTTTCAACTTCAAGGGAGCAATGGATGCCAAGCTCTCCAAGATATTCGAGGCAGGTTTCTCTACCAACATGTCAATGAGCCGCACCCAGGACGTATGTACTGATGGTACTTATTCTCCATACGTGAATGCATTCTATTTTAACCCATTCGTATCTCCAACAGATGCAGATGGCAACCTGATTCCTAACCCGGGAGCAAAAGCAGCCTTTGGTTCAGATGCACAGTTTACATCTACATATAACCCGCTCATCGATTTGAATGACGGCAACTACACCAACGAGACCAAGATGTACCGACTGATGGGTAACTTCTACCTGCGTGCCAACATCATCAAGGGATTGAAGTTTACAACCACCTTCTCTCCTAACTACTCTCACAAGCGCCAGGGCATCTTCTATGCAACAGGTCTGAACGAGGGTAACGACGTAGGTTCAACTTACTACCAGAAGAACAAGACAAACTTCGGATCCGTTGCCAATACAACCCGTGTAGACTGGACGTGGGACAACCAGTTTGACTACAACCGCACATTTGGCGACCACACCATTGGTGCCATGGCACTGTTCTCACTCTACAAGAGCAATACAGAATACCAGTATGAAGAAGGCAAGGGTATCGCCAGCGACCATACTACATTCCACAACCTGGGAACAGCCAGCGGCGACAAGAAGCTCTCCACTTCTTATACTGAGTCATCATTGGAGTCATTTGCTTTCCGTGCCAACTATTCCTACAAGGGCCGTTACATGGCTACAGCTACACTCCGTACCGATGGCAGTTCACGCTTCGCAGACGGCAACCGATGGGGCTGGTTCCCTTCTGTAGCTGCAGCATGGCGTATCTCTGATGAAGCTTGGATGAAGCAGTTCAACAACTGGTTAGACAATGCTAAACTCCGTCTGTCATATGGTGTTACCGGTAACAACAATGTGGGTGACTATGTAACTATCGCTTCTGCTACAGGTCCATCTTATGTAACCATAGATGGCAAAGAGGTACAGGGTTATTATCCTAACGGATTGGTAAATACAGAACTCATCTGGGAGAAGGTAAAGGAGTTTGATGTAGGTCTCGACCTGAGTTTCCTGAAAAACCGAATCAATGTAACAGCCGACTTCTACAACCGTCTTTCTGATGGTCAGATTATGTCACGTTCAGTGCCTATCGAAACTGGTGAGAAGACTTCAACCTTCAATGTAGGTTCTGTCCAGAACAGAGGTATTGAACTCGGTTTGAACTTTAACATCATCAACAAGAAAGACTTCTCCTGGAGTGCGAATGTAAATTTCGCCCGCAACTGGAACAAGATTAAGGAGTTGAGTAATGGTAAGGTTGATGAGGTAGCCAACAACTGGTTTATCGGCGAACCACTGAACGTACTCCGTGACTATACCCATACCGATGTCATCACCGACAAGGGTGTAACCATGCACACCATGAATGGTGACAAGCACTATACCCTGAAGGAATTCTACGAGAAGTATGGCACTAAGTATAAGTGGTATGAAGGTCAGATGGCAGTAAACGACTGGAACGATGACGGTAAGATTGACGACAACGATAAGCAGATTTATGGCTGCACAGACCCTCGCTGGACAGGTAGTTTCTCTACCAATGTTTACTTCAAGGGCTTCGACTTCTCCATCATGTTCTATACCAAGAGCGGATTCTGGTCACGCAGCTACTTCCATGAGAAGTATATGAAGTATGGCGACCGTGGTAATGCCCACATGCAACTGGACTACTACATACCAAAGGGAGCACCAATCATCGATCATGCAACAGGTGAGATTACAACCGCCACAGAGACCCACTACGGAAAGTATCCTTATCCAAACAACAGCGATACTTCGATGGGTGGTTACTTCGGTGACAAGGGTTCAGCCAAGGGAGAAGGTTTCCAGTATCAGAAGACCTCTTTCACCAAGGTTAAGAACATCACCCTGGGTTACACATTGCCTAAGAGCGTAGTAAACAAGGCAGGTATCAGAAATCTCCGTGTTTATGTAAACGTTCTGAACCCATTCTGCTTCACCAACTACAAGGGCTTCGACCCAGAGTGGGCATCACAGAATCTGCAGAATGGCGGTCCATCATCTGTAACCTACCAGTTTGGTGTAAATCTTAAGTTCTAATCTCATTAAATGAAGTAAACAATTATGAAAAAGATATTATATAGCGTAGCATTGGCGGCCTGCTGCATGGGAACCATGACAAGTTGCAGCGATTTCCTGGATGCTAGCAACAAGTCGAATGTAACTGCTAAACAGAGTTTTGCGACAAAAGAGGGATTAAACAACCTCGTCAATAATGCCTATCAGCATCTGCAAAACGTTTATGCAGCTCCTCTGTTCACTAGCTGTTTCTCAGCAGGTACAGACATGTATGCCGATGCCCGTAACAAGATGAACGAGGCATTGAACACTTACGAGACCTTGACTCCAGAAAATACGGATATCAAGAATCTCTATACTTACCTCTATGCAGGTATACGTGCAGCCAACTCTGTATCATATTATGCACAGACAGCCCAAGTTGATGACAAGACTAAGGGACAGCTTGTAGGCGAAGCCCGTGTATTGGCTGCCTACGAGTATTATCTTCTGGTAAACAACTTCGGTGGTGTGCCTATCATGAAGGACTTCCTCACCACAGCAGACACAGGATATCCTAAGTCTTCTGCTGCAGATGTATATGCCTATATCATCAGCGAACTCGAAGATGTTATCAGCAAGAATGTGCTTCAGGCTTCAACAGCTACCAAGGGTGGCGGCAGAATCAGCCAGGAAACAGCCAAGGCGATCCTTGCCAAGACCTACCTTTCTGCAGCATGGGACCTCAACAAGCAGGAATACTTCTCTAAGGCTGCTGCTCTTGCCGATGAGGTGATTGCGGGCAGAAAACTGACTACCCCATTTGCCAAGCTCTGGAAGGCAGACGGATCGGGCGATGACAACGAAGAGTTCCTTTGGGATGTGGAATATGATTTGGCTACAGCCAACAATACAACATCAGGTGGTACAGAATGGAGCGGTTACTACTGCAACTATCTGGGTGGAAACGAGGATAACATCAAGGCTACAACCTCCAGCTATGTACCAACCCTCTATGCCTTGCATTGTTTCAAGAAGGGAGACCAGCGTTACGATGCTACCTTCATGAAGGAATTGCCAGATATAAACAAGGGAAATGCTGCAGGTACCGGTTACTGGACCTGGTACAAGAATGGTGAGAGTCTGGTAGGTAAGCCAGTAACGCGATACTATTCTGCATGGTATGAAACAGATGCCGACTTTGAAGCATGGAAGGCTATAGATCCTGCAAACAGAGCAAACACCTATCGCATTCCGATGGATTCACAGAGCAAGGAAGCACAGAATATGGATGGCAAAGATATGGACTACTACGACAACCAGCAACTGGTATATGGTTCCAGTCCATGCAAGAAGTTTGACGACAGCAAGACTGCTACCACAGAGAAGAACACCTGCTATCGCGACATCCATATCATCACTTTGCCAGAGATGTATCTCGTAGCAGCTGAGGCTTATCTGAAGGCTGGTGTTAATAAAAAGGCATTAGAACGACTCAACGAGGTTCACCAACGCGCTGGCCTTCCTGCACTTACAGGAACTATCACTATTGATGACATCCTTGATGAGAATGCATGCGAGAACTTCGGCAATGAGTCACGCTGGATGGATTTGCGCAGAACCCAGACTCTGGTTGACCGCTGCAACAAATATAACCACGAAATAGAAGGCAAGGCTGCCCAGTATATCGGCAAGAAGCTTCTTCGCCCTATCCCACAGGCTGCAATTGATGCCAATGACCAGCTGACATTAGCCGACCAAAATCCTGGTTACTAATCAAAGCCATTATGTTGATAAGAAAACCTATCAAGACATACGTTAATCATTAGGTTTAAGACCGTATTCTAGGGAGATAATTCCTGATGGATACGGTCTTTCTTTTGGTTCTATCGGCAAGGTATACGTAATCGTTTTCGTAGTTTTTCGCCCACTATCTGCATGCGATAAGCAAAAATGTCGTAACTTTGCAGAAAATCTTATAGAAAAGAAAATAATAAAATAAATAAACCTAAGAAGAAATGAAGAAATCAATCATTAAGACAGTCGTGCTGGCTGCGCTCATGGCTCTGCCAATGTTCGCTAAAGCACAAACTTTCGCTGGTATCACAGCCGAGCAGAACGCACAGAACACTCCTGAAGGATGGACTGCCGTAGAACTGCCACAGTTGCCTACCATCACTTCGGCAAACACATTTAATATCAAGGATTATGGTGCCTCGACATCTGCTGCAGACAACACCAAGGCTATCCAGAAAGCACTTGATGCTGTGCCTTCTACCGGTGGTATGGTCGTGATTCCTGCCGGTACATGGATGTTTGGTAGTACCGACCAGATGACAAGCAAGACCGAGGTACTCAGCATCAAGTCAAAGACTGTGCTCCACCTTTGCGCAGGAGCGACTCTGAAACTCGTTGAATATGGAAAGGCACCTAACAACAAAACGCTCTTTATCGGTTGCAAGAACAAGAACCAGAGCGACATTGTTATAGAGGGCGAAGGTGAAACTTCTATTATCGATGGCCAGGGAACCCGCTGGTGGAAGGCTCGCGACAACAAGGAGACTTTCAATCCAGGAGCCATGATCCGCTTCGAGAAAGGCAGCCGATTCCTGATTCGCAATCTCAAGGTTCAGAATACTCCGGGTGTCAACATCACCTTGAGTAACAGCAATGGTGCCAGTAACGGTACCGTCCATGACGTAACCATCTACAATCCATCTTCAGAAACCAAGACAGAGCAACCTTCTCATAACACAGATGGTATCTCGATCTGGGGACACCACATGAACATCTATAACTGCAACATCAGTACAGGTGATGATAACGTAGTTTGCGACAATGATGCACAGTACATCCATGTTTGGAACTGCGACTTTGGTACAGGACATGGTGCTTCTATCGGTAGTTTCACCAAAAACATCAAGCATGTATGGTTCGACAACATCACCATGAATGGCACAACTGCTGGTATCCGCATGAAGACGGGTATCAACAGTGACGGTACGCTGCGTGGCGGTGGCGAGGAGGACTGGAAGTTCACCAACTTCACCATGACCAAGGTGAAGAACCCATTCTCTATCGACTGCTTCTACGACAAGAACTACAACAGCGATCCTGCCGTAGATAAGGCAAATGCCAGAGCTCTTGATAGTACTACCCCAACCTACAACGGCATTCTGCTTCAGAACGTGAAGACAACAGATGTTTGCGATGGCAAAGCCATCTTCCTGATTGGCCGTCCTGAGAGTCATATCAAGAATGTAACACTCGACAATGTGCAGATTTCGGCAAAGACGGGTATCGATATCCGCTTCGTAGATAATCTCGTGTTCAAGAACAACTCTAAGATTACATGCCAGTCTGGCAAACTCTGGATTCGCCAGTACGATTCTATAGTAGATGACCAGTGTGATGCTACAGGGGCAGGTACAAATCCCACTCCCAATCCAGGTGAGACAACAGAAGTAAGCTATATTCTGGATGCATCAACCAGCACTTCTTCAACCGCAGATCCATCACCATGGACGTTTAATAACGGTTGCAGCATAGAGAGCAGCAAAGGTTACGCTACAGCTAAAAGCAAAACCATCAAGTACAGCAAGGGCGTACAGTTTACCATCAACCTGCCTGAGAATATTACCATTACATCGGCTATATTTGCAGGATATGCAAATGAAGACAACAAAACCTGCTATCTCAGCGAACTGAACGGAACAACCTTTGCCAGCGATAAATACGTATTCCCTAGCCGTTTAACCCAAACGGATACGAGCACAAAGTTTGATATTACACTTGCCACTCCTGCTACTGGCGTTCTTACCTTCACACCACAAGGGACACAAGCCGCTTGGGTTATCACTCTAAAAGGTGTAAAAGTAACCAGTTCAGGTATCAACAATGTTGTTTTAACCGCCAAGGTAAACAATAACAACATTTACGACCTCAGCGGTCGCATGGTGAAACTCAATGCCAAGGCAGAAGACCTGAAAAGTCTCAAAAAAGGGATCTATATCTACAACAACAAGAAATACGTAGCAAAATAATTCATTTTAACATCGGTAACAATGAAAATAAAATCGCATTCACTCCTGTGCATTCTCGCCACCATCGCATTGAGTTCGCCGCTCTCTGCGCTGAGCGTGAATGCCCAGAAGGCGGTATCCAAGACATGGAATCCGAACCTGAAGAACGGAATGTACCGCAACCCGGTTATTGACGCCGACTACTCAGACCCTGACGTATGCCGTGTGGGCAATGACTACTATATGACTTCCTCTTCCTTCCAGTGTTTCCCAGGCTTGCAGATTCTGCACAGCACCGACCTGGTAAACTGGGAGATTATCGGTGCTGCCCTACTCGATGACTATCCGGTTTTGCCAGAATACCAGGGCACCGAACTGGATTGGCACAAGAAGGTTCAGCATGGTAACTACGTGTGGGCACCATCCATCCGCTACCATGACGGATGGTTCTACATCTACTGTGGCGATCCTGACCAGGGTCTCTTCATGACCAAGACACAAGATCCACGCGGTCCTTGGGAGCCTATCACCTGGGTGATGAAGGGAAAAGGTCTTATCGACTGCTGCCCTCTCTGGGATGAAGACGGCAAGGCTTATCTTTCGCATGGATGCGCCGGTTCAAGAGCCGGTATCAAGTCGGTACTCTTCGTAGCTCCGATGTCACCTGACGGCACCAAGGTTATCGGTCCTTCACGCATCGTATATGATGGTCATGAAGACCAGCCAACCATCGAGGGTACTAAATTCTACAAGCGCAACGGATATTATTATATCATGAGTCCTGCGGGCGGAGTAAAGTATGGCTGGCAGGTAGAACTGCGTTCCAAGAATCCATTTGGTCCTTACGAGGAGTATGTGGGTATGGCACAGGGAAAGAACAAGAAGGTAAACGGCCCTCACCAGGGTGCATGGGTAGATACCCAGAACGGCGAAAACTGGTTCCTCCACTTCCAGGATAAGCACGCTTATGGTCGTGTGGTTCATCTGCAACCAGCCAAATGGGTAAACGACTGGCTCGTCATAGGTGACGACAAGGATGGCGATGGCTGCGGTGACCCTGTTCAGCAATGGAAGAAGCCAAACCTGCCATCAAGCGGTAACTTCCAGCCTAAGGAATCGGATGATTTCAACAGTGTAGATTTAGGTCTGCAATGGCAGTGGAACGGTCCTTACAGTCAGTACTGGTACTTCTGTGATGCCAAGAACTCCAAGTTGCGTCTCTATGGTGTGCAGCAGGCTGAAGATGTAAAGAACCTGTATGATTTGCCAAACCTCCTGCTCCAGAAACTCCCTACCGAGAACTTTACTGCTACTGCCAAGGTGAAGTTCATACCTAACCGCACCGAGGCTTACAAGGAAAATGATAAGGTATTGGGCGAAAGCGCCGGCATGATCATGCAAGGCATGGACTATGCGGCACTCAAGTTTGTTGATACCAAGAAAGAGGGTGTGGTATTGCAATATGTAACCTGCGAGAAGGCTGAGAAGGGAAAGGCAGAGAAGGTGGTAAAGCAAGTGGCCATCAAGACCGGCAAGCAGCCTCAACCTTACACCGTGAAGTATGCCGTAGATGATATTCCTTCTTCCCGCATCGCTACCCAGGATGTATGGCTCCGCGTGAAGGTTCATAGCGAAGGCATCGCCAACCAGATACAGGCTATCGCTGAATGGAGCTACAGTCTGGATGGTAAGAAATTCAACAAGATAGGCAATCCTTTCACTGTGCGTGAAGGCAAGTGGATTGGTGCCAAGCTCGGTTTCTTCAACACCCGTACAGCCAAGAAGAACGATGCTGCCTTCTTCGACGTAGACTGGATTCATTTCTCTGAAATAACGCTTTCCAGCTAACGCGTTATTTCAGAGAATATTTTGGGAAACAAAAAATCCCCCTCATTGCAAATCAATGCAGCGAGGGGGATTAATCATTATGAGTAATCTAAAAATTCTAATTTTTCTTTTCTTCTGTAGGCTCTTCCTTTGTTGTTTTCTTGGCAGGAGCCTTCTTGGCTGCAGGCTTAGCTGCGGCCTTCTTGGCAGGAGCAGCCTTAGCAGGCTTCTCGCCATGGTGCTTCTCGGCCTCCTTCTCTATCTTTTCAATCTTAGCCTGAAGACGGACAATCTCCTTGTCCTTCATCTCAATCTCTTCATCCTGATTCTTGATGGTAGTAAGCAGGCTCTCAAGCTGATCGTTATCAACATCAGTAGGATAGAGGTCGTTTACTCGGGTGATGAAGTCGCCAAGAATGTTCATATAGTTAGTGAAAGCATCGAAAGGACTTGAATAGATACCTCTGTCAAGACCCACATTGCTTGGCTTGGTAGTCATGAAGCGGAAGTTGTTACTTGCCTGCAGGTAATCCCAGTCCTGATTGATACGTGGATCGTTGGCGATACGTACACGGTCTGCCACACTGTAAAGCTTGTTGAAAGCCTCACGCTGCATCGGGTTACCCAACCATGAACTTACATCACGCTCCTCGTCTACCCAACTCAAGGTATCAGGCACATTCACCTCGCCTACCGACTTGATCTTCTTGCAGATTTCTGAAGGTGTTGAGAAGGTGATGCCACGGTCCTTGGCACACTGAGGCAAAGCCTTCATAAACTCGAGGATGTTGCTTGACAGAGGCTGGGCAATACCAAGAGCAGAAAGCTCCATGAAGATATTGATAACCTGCTCTTCTTCTGGGAAGGCAGCAATCTGGTTCATATAGTTGTCGGCAAAGAGTGGATAACCGTCCCAATCGCTGTTGCTGAAGCGCAGAGAGATATCATCGCTCAGGTTCACATCGCGCAAAAGGAGCTTCAACTTAGGGTTCAGGGCGCAATGGTAAACATAGTGAGGAGACTTCCAGCCGAGCACGTGCTTGGCACCCTCGGTGAGCATACCAATGAATCCCATGTTGGCAACATCGTTACCGATATCATCGCTATAGATGAGCGAAGAGTTGCGCAATACGGTAGGTTTCTTTCCGAAATATTCCTCAATCTTAGTACACTGGCGCATCACCTCATCCTTGAAACTTGCCTCATTAACCAGAGAAGCAAGTCCGTGAGAGTAAGGTTCAGCCAGGAACTCTACACAACCCGTATTGTTGAGCTGCTGAAGCTTCTCCAGCACCTGAGGAGCATGAAGTTCCAACTGCTCCATACCCACACCCGAAAGCGAGAAAGCTATCTTGAAATACTTGCCGTTCTTTTCAATCATCTCCTGAAGGGCATTCAAGGCTGGCATATAAGAGCGCTCAGCAATCTCGTTGATGCTACGGTCGTTCTCGTAGTCATCATAGTAATAATGGTCGGTACCGATGTCGAAGAAGCGGTAGCGTTTCAGATGGGTAATCTGATGTATCTCGAAATATAAACAAATTGTTTTCATAAAATTTGAAATTTGAACGTTTAACTTGTAAGATGAGTAAAGCCTCAAAATTATTCATTCTTCGTTCTTCACTCTTCACTTAACCTACTTCCACCCTAAGGTCTTGAGGTACAGGTCTTTGATGCGGGCTCCCACTTTTTCCCAGGTAATCTGGTCTACTTCTTTCTTGCCTTCCTCTGAGAGATAATCGAAAAGACTCTCGTTGTGACAGATGCTGTAGATGGCATCAGCAAGGGCATGGATATCCCAGTAGTCTACCTTGATACAGTTGGACAGAATTTCTCCACATCCACTCTGCTTGGAGATAATGGTTGGTGTGCCGCACTGCATAGCTTCCAAAGGTGAGATACCGAACGGCTCGCTCACAGATGGCATCACGTAGACATCACTGTCTTTCAGACATTCATAAACCTGTTTGCCGCGCATAAAGCCAGGGAAGTGGAACCGGTCGGCAATGCCTCTTTCGGCAGCGAGATAAATCATCTGGTCCATCATATCGCCCGAACCTGCCATACAGAAACGCACATTGCGGGTACGGTGCAATACCATGTTGGCAGCCTCTACGAAATATTCAGGTCCCTTCTGCATGGTAAGACGTCCCAGGAAGGTTACTACCTTCTCCTTGCCCTTATGATTTGGGCGTGGAATATCCTGCCACTCCTGCTTCAATGGGTATACGGCATTGTGCATGGCGAAACACTTGCGTGGATCCTGGTGATACTGGTGAATCACCGTCTGACGGGTCAGCTCGGATACACACATGATGCAGTCGGCATTATCCATACCGTCTTTCTCGATAGCGTAAACGGTAGGGTTCACCTTTCCACGGCTACGGTCGAAATCAGTAGCATGAACGTGGATGCACAATGGTTTGCCACTCACGCGCTTGGCATGGATTCCGGCAGGGAATGTAAGCCAGTCGTGAGCATGGATAATATCAAATTCTTCAGAACGGGCTACAACTCCGGCAATGATGCTATAGTTGTTGATCTCGTCATGAAGATTTGACGGATAACCACCAGCAAAGTCCATACAGCCGAGGTCATTTACATGCATATAGTTAAAATCGGCATAGATGTGGTCACGGTAGCGGAAATAATCGTCCGGATTCATGATATTGCCTACGCGCTGCTGCACATAGTCGTGATTTACATCTCGCCAGGCGATAGGCACACTGTTCATTGCCACAATCTTGCAGGCACTGCGGTCCTCATCACCGAAAGGATGAGGCAGACACAATGTGATATCAACATCGCCCTGGGCATGAAGTCCCTGGGAGATACCAAAGTTGGCAGTTGCCAAACCACCAAATACGTGAGGAGGATACTCCCATCCAAACATTAAAACTTTCATATAGCAGTCCTCCTATTATTAATATTGATATTTTTCAAGTAACTCGAGCGCACGCAGAATCTCAGCCACATTCATGGCGAAAGAGATGGCACCACGACCTGCGAATGGAGGGTTTCCATCGAAGAGTTCGCTGATGGTACCGAGACAGTGGGAAGACATTTCGCCCTCATAACCTACCATCTGGCGTTCGATAAAGCTCAAACGGGTACGCTTATAGAGTTTCAGACTTGCCTCCATATAGAAGCCACCGAGCCATGGCCATGCCGTACCCTGATGGTAAGCATAGTCGCGCTGGGGCTGCGGACCTACATAAACAGGATTATATCCACCGCTCTTTGGCGAGAGTGAACGCAATCCCTTAGGAGTAAGGAGTTCGCGTGTACAAATATCAAGAACCTGCTTCTTCTGGTCTTGCGACAATGGAGAATAATCGAAAGCCACTGCAAATATCATGTTCGGGCGAACGCTCCAGTCCATCATATTTCCATCAACATAATCGTAGAGATAGCCATATTCATTGAGGAAGGTATCGAGGAATGCCTGCTTGGTCTGCTCAGCCAGAGTCAGGAGTTTCTGCTGGCTGTTTTCTTCGCCAACTATTCCAGCGAGAGAAGCACAGAAGCACAAAGCGTTATACCACAAAGCATTAAACTCTACGATATATCCGGTACGTGGAACTACTGGTCTGCCGTTGGCAGTAGAGTTCATCCAGGTAACAGCCTTGTCCTTACCATCGGTATAGAGCAATCCGTTCTCTTCGAGCTTCAGGTTCGGATGCTTGTTACCCTGGATAAAGCTGATAACATCCTTGATAAACTGTCCATACTTCTTGAAGCATTCTTCCTTGCTGGTTTCCTTGGCATACTGCTGCAAAGCCCAGATAGCCCACAATGGCACGTCAGGCTGCTCTATCTCAGCAATATGAACGCTGACCGGCTTGCCTTCCATAAACTCGTAGTATCCCTTCATAGCAGTCTTCATCACCAGTTCGAAGTAGTCATCTTCCTCGATAGAGAGGGTGAGACCCGGAAGCGCGATGAATGTATCGCGTGCTCTGCACTTGAACCAAGGGTAACCTGCCAGGATATAACGGTCACCGTTCTTTTCACGACGATGGAACTGATGAGCCGCATTGACCAGACAGTGGAAGAAATTGTCACGAGGCGAACGCTCATCCACTTCCTTGTCGAAGAGCTTCTTCAGGCTGACCGCCTTGATTTCTGATGTAGAAGCAGCAAAGACGATGGTTTCGCCTTTCTTGATATCCATTTCAAAATAGCCAGGAACATAGAGGTCTTCGTTAGAAGCATAACCTCTCTCTTGCTCCTTTGGATATTCCACGCCACGATACCAATCTGGACAGAATTTAAACTCGTTCTTCTTGGAGAACTGCATGTAGAGATCAGGATAACCTGCATACATACAGGTCTTGATGCCATGATCTACCTCAGCATAATCACGAGACGCGGTAGCATTCTCATGAGTAAACTGACGGACACTGCGGAAAGCCAGAAAAGGACGGAAACGAAGGGTTGTAGCCGAATGGCCGTCTACCAGAGTATAGCGAATTAGAATGCGATTCTCATAATGCTGGAATACAACTTCCTTTTTCAGGATAACACCACCTACGCGATAAAGGGTAGTTGGCACTTTATCACAATCAAACTCACGAATGTACTTGTGGCCCATCGGACTGTAGTTGTTGCCCTGGTACTTGTGCAAGCCGAGGTTAAACTCAGCTCCATGCAGAATCACCGTAACATCCAGCGAACTCAAGAGCACATGATTCTCATCGTCCAGTTCTGGAACCGGCACGACAAGTAATCCGTGATACTTGCGGGTATTACAGTCTACAATCGTTGAGCACGAATATGCACCCGAGCGATTTGTTCTCAACAACTCCTTAGGCAACGACTCTTGAAGATTCACCATAAGGGCCTTTTCGAATTTTAGATAACTCATAGATCTATATTAAGGTTCTATATTTTTGTTGACTAAATTAATTGCTTTCAAAGGTAACACTTTTTTGTGGTATAACAAAGTTTTTTGTATGCCATTTTTAGAAAAAATTGCCTTTTTATGTTTTAAAACATATTTTTAGACAAAAATGCTTGATTATTTCGAGAAAAAGCATTACTTTTGCACTCAGTTTTCAGTTTAAAAGATTTGTACACATGGCAGCTAGAGGAAAATACGATAAAGAAAATATAGCAATGCTGATTGCTAAGCTATGGGGAGGCATCACTGATGACCAGTTCGATTTACTGAAAGAACATCTGGAAACCAAGAAGTATAAGAAGAACGAAATCATCTACAAGAACGAGGGTACTCCCGAATATGCACTATGTCTCATAGCGGGAAAAGTGAAGATATACAAAGAAGGTATCGGTGGCAAGAGCCAGATTATCCGTGTTATCAAACCGATTGAATTTTTTGGTTTCAGAGCCTATTTTGCGGATGAGATATACAAGACGGCAGCCATGTCGCTGGAAAACTGCGTCGTTGCCCAGTTCCCGCTGGCAGTTCTCATGAAACTGCTCTCCAAGAGTTTCAACATCGGCTTCTTCTTTATCAAATATCTCAGTGTGGAAATAGGTAAATCGGACGACCGTACCGTGAACCTCACCCAGAAACATATCCGTGCCCGACTTGCCGAGGGTCTGATATTTCTGAAAGACTCTTATGGGTTAGAAAAAGACGGAAAAACTCTTGACATCCGATTGAGTCGTGAAGATCTGGCAAATCTCTGTAATATGACAACGAGCAATGCCATCCGTACGCTCTCAGCCTTTACGGCAGAAGAAATCATAAATACTGAAGGAAGGAAAATCAAAATCTTACAGGAAGAAAAAATCATAAAAATAGCAGAACTCGGATAAAATTCTGCTATTTTTTATTTATATGTTTTACATTATACGTTTTTCTTGATACATTTCATTTATTACGGGCATATTGGTTATACGGGTATCAGGAAGTTGATAACCTCCTGAATTACAGTAATCTGGAATGAACCTACCGGTGTATTCATCAATCTGCCATCAATACCTATCAGGGCATGCTGGGCATCGAGCACCTCTACCTCTCGGGTACGGTAAGGATGCACACTCTTATGGTTGAGGAACTTACCTTTCACAAAAAGATAGATTCCCTCAAAGAGCTGGGTTGTCTTAGGATGAGATACCACCGACACATCGAGCAGTCCGTTATATGGCACAGCATTCGGGGTCTGTCCATATCCAGTTCCATTGCCTATACACATCGTCATCACTCTACGCTTGATAACATCCGAATTGATTTTCACATGCATCTTATAGTCCAGACGCTGGAATATCATCAGGATGAAGGAACAGAGAAACGACAGGGTACGTGAACCGAAGATATGATGGGTTTTTCGTCTCAGGTTCATGATGGCGGCAATGAGTCCGATATTGATACAGTTGAGGAAATAGCGACGGCATTTCTCCCCCTTCTTATTCACATAGCGGATACAACCGAGGTCAATCTTTCTGATACGACGTTTTTTCAGCGACGCCACCGTCTTCTCGATATCGCTGTCGCTGAATCCCCAGAAGTGGGCAAAGTCGTTCATCAGTCCGTTAGGAATAACACCCAGTGCCACCTCTTCTCTTTCTTTCGGATCTATCTGCATCAGACAGTTTACGGCATCATTGAGCGCAGAATCTCCACCAACGATGACAATGGTCTTATAACCATTGTTGATAAACATTCTGATGAGCCGTTCTACGCTCTTCTGATTCTCGCTCTGCACAAAGTCGTAATCCACGCTCTGCTGCTTGAGCACCTTCTCTATTTTTTCCCAGCGCTTGTTACTTCGCCAGCCTCCTCTAGGGCAATAAAGCAGCCCCCATTTATTCTCGTTTACCATTGTCTCTTCTTTGTAATTTGTCTCTTCTTTGTAATTAGAAAAATATTACTTCCGCCTAGCCATCGTTGCATCCGATTCCATCGGATGCCAGCCCTAGCCAGATTCCAGGCCGCAGCCTAGCTTCTCATCAGCTCCAAAACCGTCTCCACCTTTTTCTCCATTGGCTGCAATGCATCTACCCAATGGATAGTAAAGCCTCTGCGCTCCATACCTCTGAACCACGTCATCTGCCTTTTGGCAAACTGATGGATTGCTATTTCCAGACCGCGATACATCTCATCGTATGAAGTCTTACCGATCACATATTCTGTAATAAACTTATATTCCAAACCATAATAGATGAGATTTTCGGCAGGAATACCACGATTTAGCAGTCCCTTGATTTCATCTACCATTCCCTCATCCAATCGCTGTTTCAGTCTCCGTGAAATATTCTCCCTTCTTGCGTCCCGGTCTATGCTGACACCGATAATCAGCGAATCAACCGCAGGGAGTTCACGTTCGGGCATCGGATGCTCCAGATTATAGCTTTCAATCTCTATCGCCCGGATAGCTCGCTGTGCTGTATCCACATCTGTGCGATTGTGCATATTAGAACAAGTTTTCGCCTTCAGCTCTTTCAGTATCAGCGTAAGTTCCTCTAAACTCTTATGAGACAATGACTCACGGAGTTCCGGGTTCTGCGGAACAGGTGAGAGATGATAACCTTTCAGCACCGACTCAATATAGAGTCCTGTACCTCCACATAATATCGGAAAAGCCCCTCTCTTCTGAATATCCTGATAGGCATCATAAAAATCCTGCTGATATTCAAAGAGATTATATTTCGTACCAGGTTCACAGATGTCAATAAGGTGATAAGGTATCTGCTTGCCATGGATGGTATAGTCAGCCAGATCCTTACCCGTACCTATATCCATGCCGCGATATACCTGCCGGCTGTCAGCACTAATGATTTCAGCGCCCTTGGCAGGGGTACCCGACAAATGGGCACCCAGGCTATTAATCCTGGCTGCAAGAGCGGCAGCAAGACTCGTCTTACCACTCGCCGTAGGTCCCAATATGGTCATCATCGAATATTTCATGCCGCAAAGTTAAATGAAATTATTGAGAAAACAAAATAAAATGAAAAGAAATTCTCACTTATAAAAACAAAAAGCCGTCCAGCATTGAAAAAATACTGGACGGCCATATACTTAATCGTTAAGAGGCAAAGAATTAACCGTTGTGCTTCTTCATGATCTTGATCAACTCAACAACCTTGTGTGAGTAACCAATCTCGTTGTCATACCAAGAAACAACCTTAACGAAGTTGTCTGTCAAATAAACACCTGCGTTAGCGTCGAAGATAGATGTCAAAGCGCAACCCAAGAAGTCAGAAGAAACAACAGCATCCTCTGTGTAACCGAGTACACCCTTCAACTCACCCTCAGAAGCAGCCTTCATAGCAGCGCAGATAGCCTCCTTAGAAGCAGCCTTCTTCAAGTTAACTGTCAAGTCAACAACAGATACGTCCAAAGTAGGAACACGCATAGAGATACCTGTCAACTTACCGTTCAACTCAGGGATAACCTTACCTACAGCCTTAGCAGCACCTGTAGAAGAAGGGATGATGTTGCCAGCAGCTGCACGGCCACCTCGCCAGTCCTTCATAGATGGACCGTCAACAGTCTTCTGTGTAGCAGTTGTAGAGTGAACAGTTGTCATCAAACCAGTCTCGATACCGAAGTTATCGTTCAAAACCTTAGCGATAGGAGCCAAGCAGTTTGTTGTACAAGAAGCGTTAGAAACGATCTTCTGACCATTGTACTTGTCAGTGTTAACACCGCAAACGAACATGTCAGCCTGGTTACCGTTAGCGTCAGCCTTAGAAGGAGCAGAAAGTACTACGTACTTAGCACCAGCCTTCAAGTGCTTCTCAGCCTTATCGTAAGCGAGGAAGAGACCTGTAGACTCAACTACGTACTCAGCACCAACCTCATCCCACTTCAAGTTCTCAGGATCACGCTCAGCAGTAACACGGATGTGGTTACCGTTAACGATCAACTCGTTCTTCTCAACGTCAGCCTCGATAGTACCGTCGAACTGACCGTGCATTGTATCATACTTCAACATGTAAGCCATGTAATCTACTGGGCACAAGTCATTGATAGCTACTACCTGTACTTCCTTTGCGTTCTCAGCCTCAACTGTAGAACGGAATACGAAACGACCGATACGGCCAAATCCGTTAATACCAATCTTAATCATTGTTCTTAATATTTAAATTAAAAGTTTAATAAAAATTACCTTTTTTAACTGCTTTCGAGCGTTCATCTGATGCTGAAACATTCAAAATTTTACGCCTTAGAGCATTTTTCTTCTTTTCGAGCGCAAAGTTACTAATTTTTTTCTAACTTTGCAACCAGAATGAGTATTAAATAAGTTAAAAAAGAATAGTAGAGTTTTAATATTGGCATTATTTTCACTCATTACATGCCATACTGACAACTCCATATTGCAAAAAGCAAAGAAAAAACTCTGCATTCTATACCTTATTATATATATAAGAAAAGAGAAAAAGAAAAACAATCAAACTATAGTTTTAATTAAAAAGATAAAAGTATGAGTAAATTTTTGAATGAATTCAAGGAATTCGCCATGCGTGGCAATGTGCTCGACATGGCCGTCGGTGTTATCATCGGTGGTGCCTTTGGCAAAATCGTAAGCTCTGTTGTAGATGACGTCATCATGCCTCCTATAGGATGGCTGATTGGCGGCGTGAATTTCGCCGACCTCAAATTCACCCTCCCTACCGTCAATGTAGGAGGTGAGGAACTGAAGGCGGCTACCATCAACTACGGTAACTTCCTCCAGACCTGTTTCGACTTCCTCATCGTTGCCTTCTGTATCTTCATGCTCATCAAGGTGGTGAACAAGATTTCCAAGAAGAAGGAAGAGGAAAAAACGGCAGAAGCTCCTAAGGCTCCGGTGCCAAGCAATGAAGAAAAACTCCTCATGGAAATACGTGATCTCCTGAAGAACCAGAAATAAGAATAAAAAAAAGTCGCCCTCTTTGAAGGCGACTTTTAATTCTGTTTATTCCCACTCAATTGTCGAAGGTGGTTTTGAAGAGATGTCATAACATACACGGTTTACACCCTTCACCTTATTAATAATCTCATTACTTACCTTAGCCATGAAATCATAAGGAAGATGTGCCCAGTCAGCAGTCATCGCATCAGTACTGGTTACAGCACGCAAGGCAACCGGGTGCTCGTATGTACGCTCATCCCCCATCACACCTACTGAACGGACAGTAGAAAGCAATACGGTACCAGCCTGCCAGATCTGATCGTAGAGAGAAACCTCGATCTCGCCATTCTGCATGTCAGCAGGAACACCGGCAGCCAGGACGCGACGAGCTTCCTCACCACTCAACTTCACTTTATACTCACGCAAGCCACGGATATAGATATCGTCAGCATCCTGAAGGATACGTACCTTCTCAGGAGTGATATCGCCCAAGATACGGACAGCCAAACCAGGACCTGGGAATGGGTGACGAGTAATCAGGTGCTCTGGCATACCCATAGAGCGACCTACACGGCGAACCTCATCCTTGAACAGCCACTTCAAAGGCTCACACAACTGAAGGTTCATCTCCTTAGGAAGACCACCTACGTTGTGATGACTCTTGATCACCTTACCGGTGATATTCAAGCTCTCGATACGGTCAGGATAGATGGTACCCTGAGCCAACCACTTGGCACCAGTCTGCTTTTTAGCCTCAGCATTGAAAACCTCCACGAAGTCGCGGCCGATAATCTTACGTTTCTTCTCAGGGTCAGTAACACCAGCCAGGTCAGCAAAGAACTTCTCTGATGCATCCACGCCGATTACGTTCAAGCCCAAGCACTTGTAATCTTCCATCACGTCACGGAACTCATTCTTGCGCAACATACCATGATCTACGAAGATACAGGTAAGGTTCTTACCGATAGCCTTGTTCAGGAGAACGGCAGCCACACTGGAGTCAACACCGCCAGAAAGACCGAGGATAACCTTATCGTCGCCCAACTGTTCCTTCAACTCAGCAACTGTTGTCTCAACAAAAGAGTCAGCACTCCAGTCCTGCTTACTTCCGCAGATATCAACCACGAAGTTCTTCAAGAGCTGTGTACCCTGCAAAGAGTGGAACACCTCTGGGTGGAACTGTACTGCCCATACAGGCTGTTTGGTAGAAGCATAAGCAGCATACTTCACATTAGCAGTAGAAGCGATGCACTTGTAATCATCAGGGATAGCAGTGATGGTATCACCATGGCTCATCCAAACCTGAGAGTTCTCGATGAATCCCTTGAACAAAGGATTCTCCTTATCGAAATGCTCCAAGTTGGCACGACCATACTCACGGCTGTCAGCAGCCTCCACCTTACCGTCCTGGGCGTAAGAGAGGAACTGAGCACCGTAGCAGATGCCGAGTACAGGAATGCGGCCGATAAACTGGCTCAGATCTACCTTGAAAGCTTCCGGATCATGAACGGAATAAGGGCTACCGCTCAAGATGACACCAATGACTGATGGGTCATCCTTTGGAAACTTGTTGTAAGGCATGATCTCGCAGAAGGTATCGAGTTCACGGACACGACGGCCGATGAGCTGTGTGGTCTGTGAACCGAAATCCAAAATAATAATCTTCTGTTGCATAATATCTAATTTTAATTTACAGTTTACAATTTATAGTTTATAGTAATCTTGCTATACGGCATAGCCGCTATTAACTATAAACTACTAACTAACGATTTCAGGAATGCTTCCGCCTCTTTCAGCGTCTCCTGCTTTCCCACATCCATCAGCTTGAGGTCGTTCTTTACATATCCCTCTATGCGCACCTTGTCGCAATGCTTCAGATAGAAGTCCATGATAGGGAACTTGTCCGGTTCCTCCTCCATCAATGGAAAGAGCGATGGAGCAACCATGTGGATGCCCGAGAAAGCATACATCTTATAATCTTTGGGATTGAGATCAGGATAAGGACTCTTCACCTCGCCCGTTTCTATATTCGTCCATCCCACCAGTCGCATACTGTCATCAAAGAGCAAATAGCGCTTGGTCTTGCGTTCGCTCACCATCAGGCGGGCAGCAATCATATCCCTACTCTCAATCTGGTAGAATTTCTTCAGATCTACATTACTCAGAATATCCACGTTGTGGATAAGAATAGGCTCTGACTGGTTGAAGAGCGGCCATGCCTTCCGGATACCTCCACCCGTTTCGAGCAGCTTTTCACTCTCATCACTGATACGGATGTCCATACCGAAGTTGTCATGTGCTCTGAGATAATCGATAATTTGTTGGGAGAAATGATGCACGTTCACTACAATGCGAGTGAAACCGGCATCCTTCAACTGAAAGATGACACGTTTGAGCAAAGGTTCTCCCCCGACACTTACCAGAGCCTTCGGAATGCGGTCGGTAAGTGGCTTAAGGCGAGTGCCCAAACCTGCTGCGAATATCATTGCTTGCATCATTGCTAAATAGCTATTTTAAAATGTGCGTGCAAATTTACTAACTTTTTGCGAGATAGCCAAATTTGCACGCTATTTTCTATTGTTTTGCCGGCAAAACCTGTTCAATATGCTGTTCACGATGACAAATCTGCACTTCTACACCAAACTTCCGGTGAATATGTTCGGCAAGATGCTGCGCAGAATATACACTGCGATGCTGACCGCCTGTACATCCGAAACAGAACATCAGAGAGGTGAAACCACGCTGCATGTAGCGGTTTACATGATGGTCGGCAAGTGCATAAACATGATCCAGGAACTTCAATATCTCACCATCATCCTCCAGGAATCGGATAACAGGCTCATCCAGACCCGTCAACTTCTTATAAGGCTCGTATCTGCCAGGGTTATGGGTACTTCTGCAGTCGAAGACATAACCTCCACCATTGCCCGACGGATCCTCTGGAATGCCCTTACGGAAGGAAAAACTATACACTCTTACCACCAGCGGTCCCTTACCATCATATTTAGAATAGGTGGCAGGTCCGTCCTGCGGATGCGCACGATAGATATTATTGTCGGTAGTCTTATAGCCGTCTGCACGACTCAGCGCCACACTCTCTATCACCTTGAACTGTGGCAATTCGGTCAGCCTTCTCAACATATCTATCATATAAGGATAAGGGAAGACCTTGTCACCCATCTTCAGAAGATCTCGCAGATTCTGGATAGCTGGCGGAATACTATCGATGAAATGCTTCTTGCGTTCGAAATAGCCACGGAATCCGTAGGCGCCCAAAACCTGTAAGGTACGGAAGAGCACAAAAAGACTCAACCGGTTTACAAAATGGCGCACCGATGGTACCTCGGTATAATGCTTCAATGACTGGTAGTATTCCCAAACCAGTTCTCTGCGCAGTTTGAACGGATACTTAGCAGATGCCTGCCAGAGGAATGAGGCGAGGTCATAATAGAACGGTCCTTTTCTACCGCCCTGAAAATCAATAAAGTATGGATTCCCCTTATCATCCAGCATGATGTTGCGCGCCTGAAAATCGCGATAAAGGAAACAATCCATCGGTTCTGATGTCAGATCCTTGGCAAAAAGCCGGAAGTTGGCTTCGAGCTTCAGTTCGTGAAAATCCAAATCGGTAGGCTTCAGAAAACAATACTTGAAGTAGTTGAGGTCGAAGAGCACACTGTCTACATCGAATTCTGGCTGCGGATAGCAGTTCTGCCATTCCAATCCTCTTGCACCGCGAATCTGGATATTCGGAAGTTCACGAATGGTTTTCTTAAGGAGTTCCTTCTCTTTCTGATTGTAACGTCCGCCCGCATCTCGTCCGCCCTTGATGGCATCGAAAAGCGAAGTACCGCCAAGGTCTGTCTGAAGATAGCAGAGTTCATCATCGCTCACCGCCAGAATCTGGGGAACAGGCAACTGTCTGAGCTGGAAATGCTGAGCCAGATATACAAAGGCATGATCCTCATCACGACTGGTTCCTATCACACCAATTACCGTATCACCATCATGCCCAATGATACGGAAATACTGCCGGTTACTCCCCTGCCCTGCCAATTTTATGACATCAGCCGGTTCTTCACCCGCCCATTTCTTATATAGATCAATCAGCTTTTCCATCATTATTCAGTTTACGTCGTTTCCGATCATCATCAATCTTCTGTGCGAAGTTATCTCCGATAAAGAGAAGCAATAAGATACCCAGCGTAGTAAGGAACGAGTTTGTAGTAGTCATTCCCAACTCTGCCTTCGTAATATAAATGAGTCCTCCGATAACAATCAGAAAGACCACTGCTTTTTTCCAATCAATATTGTTCATGCTATGAATTTTCTATTATGCTGCAAAATTACACAATTAAATTGAGAAAACAAAATAAAAACAAAAAAAATCGGATGTCTCACGACAACCGATTTCCAAAAACAAACTACTTAAAAACTAATCTACTAAAACAAATCAAAAAAATATCTTTGCCATCCCTTCGGATGATACTTTCTTTTATTTACGATGCAAAGTTACAAAAAAAGATTATTCGAACCAAATAATTTTGCTATTTTTTGCATCTTTATGACTAAAAAAACAAAAAAATAGGGATAATTCTCTGAGAATCACCCCTATTTGATATTTTCGCTTTGCAAACTCGCAGTCTTACGATGTGCTTTATTTGCGCAAATTATTCATCTAATTACATCATACCACCCATACCAGGTGCTGCAGCTGGTGCAACTGGTGCAGGCTCTGGTTTGTCAACCAACACACACTCTGTTGTCAGGAACAAGCCTGCAATAGAAGCAGCATTCTCCAAAGCTACACGCTCTACCTTGGCAGGATCTACGATACCAGCCTGACGCATATCTTCGTAAACGTTCTTGCGGGCATTGTAACCGAAGTCACCATCGCCCTCGCGTACCTTATTTACTACTACAGAACCCTCGCCACCGGCATTGGCAACAATCTGACGGAGAGGCTCCTCAATAGCACGCTCTACGATACGGATACCTGTTGTCTCGTCAGCGTTATCACCCTTCATATCCTTCAATGCTTCGAGAGCACGGATATAAGTAGTTCCACCACCAGCAACAATACCTTCCTCGATAGCGGCACGGGTAGCGCAGAGTGCATCATCAACACGATCCTTCTTCTCCTTCATCTCAACCTCAGAGTTAGCACCTACATAAAGGACAGCTACACCACCGGCGAGCTTAGCCAGACGCTCCTGAAGTTTCTCCTTATCATATGAAGACTTGGTATTCTCAATTTCGTTCTTGATCTGAGCTACGCGATCCTGGATATTAGCCTTCTCGCCATGACCATTAACGATAGTTGTATTGTCCTTGTTGACGGTAACCTTGTCTGCAGAACCCAGCATATCCAAAGTTGCCTGCTCCAACTTCAAGCCCTTCTCCTCAGAGATAACAACACCGCCTGTCAATACTGCGATATCCTCCAACATGGCCTTGCGACGGTCACCGAAGCCTGGAGCCTTCACAGCGCAAATTTTCAAACCGCCACGCAAACGGTTAACTACCAAAGTAGTCAAAGCCTCAGAATCAACATCCTCAGCGATAACCAACAAAGGACGACCACTCTCAGCAGCAGGCTGGAGAATTGGCAAGAACTCCTTCAAGTTAGAAATCTTCTTATCATAAAGAAGGATGTATGGGTTATCCATTACACACTCCATCTTGTCTGCATCTGTCATGAAGTAACCGCTCAAATAACCACGGTCAAACTGCATACCCTCAACAACACCGATGTTGGTATCACGGCTCTTGCTCTCCTCGATAGTGATGACACCATCCTTAGAAACCTTGCGCATTGCGTCAGCCAAGAGCTTACCAATCTCAGCATCATTGTTGGCAGAAACAGTAGCCACCTGCTCAATCTTATCGTAGTTGTCGTCTACCTGTTCAGCATGTTCCTTGATGAAGGCAACAACAGCAGCTACAGCCTTGTCGATACCACGCTTTAAGTCCATTGGGTTTGCACCTGCAGTAACGTTCTTCAAGCCCTCTGTTACGATAGCCTGAGTCAGGATAGTAGCAGTTGTTGTACCATCACCGGCATCATCACCAGTCTTACTAGCAACGCTCTTAACAAGCTGAGCACCAGTATTTTCGAATTTATTCTCTAACTCTACTTCCTTAGCCACGGTAACACCATCCTTAGTAATCTGAGGAGCACCAAACTTCTTTTCGATTACCACGTTGCGGCCCTTAGGACCGAGAGTTACCTTTACTGCATTTGCCAACTGATCAACACCCTTCTTCAAGAGGTCGCGGGCATCCATATTATATTTAATATCTTTAGCCATAATATATTCTTTCTAATAATGTTTAAATAAATATCAGCAAAAAGTTTTTTACCTTTTTACTTTTTTACCTTTAAGAATTACTCTTCTACTACAGCGAGTACATCGCTCTGACGCATCATGATATATTTAGTACCATCAAATTCGAGTTCTGTGCCAGCGTACTTACCATAGAGTACGGTATCACCTTCTTTGAGAATCATCTCTTCGTCTTTCGTACCCTTACCTGTAGCAACGACCTTACCACGCTGTGGTTTCTCTTTTGCTGTATCAGGGATAATAATTCCACCTACTTTTTCTTCAGCTGGTGCAGGAAGTACCAGCACTCTGTCTGCTAATGGTTTAATGTTCATGATTCTATAATATTTTAATTGTTATACATTTATTTTGCCAACAGGTATTGCTACCCATCACTCCGCCGGTATACGAAAAACGTGCCAAAGCATCCATACTGACACTTTGACACGTTTAAATACTGACAATATATCACAAAAACTTGTGTTTTATTTCATTTTCCATTGATAATCGAATCTTTCAATATCCTCCTCAACCAGTGGATTACCATTCTGAACTTCGATGAAAGTCAGCTGTGTAATCGCCTTGATGGCATGATAATGCTCCAGAGGAATCACCACGGTATCACCAGCCTTCACATGTTTCTCCTCACCATCAAGTACAAAGATGCCATCACCTTCTACGAATGTCCACACCTCTGAACGATGGTGATGAAGCTGATAACTGATATTCTTACCTGGCTTCAAGGTAATACTCTTGGTGAGCGAATGATTGCCGTCAGCATACTCAGAATCGTCAATCACCCGATAAGTCCCCCACCTTCTTTCCTCATACATCGGACGCGGAGTAAGATGTTCTACCGCCTTCTTGATGTCCTCGGAATATTTCTTTGCACAGACGAAGATGCCATCAGGACTCGCTGCAACAACAGCATCCTTCAAGCCATCCACATACAGAGGCAACTGGAGTTCGTTGATGACATGCGTATTCTCGCAATGACTTCCCATCACCGCATTACCGATGCTGGCATGGTGCAGCTCATCAGTGAGTGTATTCCAGGTACCCAGGTCCTTCCATTCACCATTAAACGGTACTACCGCTACCGATTCAGCCTTCTCCGCCACCTCGTAGTCGAAAGAGATTTTTGGAAATTCGCTATATCTTGCACGAGTATCTTCAAAGTTCTCACTCTGCATATACTTACGTACAATCTGCATCATATAGCCCAAACGGAAAGCGAAGACACCACCATTCCAGTAAGCACCCTCCTCCAGGAGTTTCTCTGCTGTAGGCACATCTGGTTTCTCGGTAAATCTCTTCACTATCTGATACTTCTCTCCTTCAGCAAAAGGAACCACATAACCATATTTTGCACTTGGATAAGTAGGTTTGATACCCATCAGCACGAGGTCGGCGACGTTTTTCTCCACACATTCCACCATACGGGCTATAGTATGGAAATATTCCAACTCGGTATAAGGATCACAAGGCATAATAACCACAACCTCGTCATCCTCACATTTCTTCTTCAGTTTCAGATAACTTGCAGCTAAAGCGATAGCAGGGAAAGTATCCCGCCTCTCCGGTTCGGTAACCACAGAAACCCGCTCTCCCAGCTGGTTCTGGATGATATCCAGCTGACTGGCGTTTGTAGCAAGCGTAATATCGTTGGTCAGATTTGCTTCCTGAGCTTGACGTACCACGCGCTGAACCATACTTTCCATCTCCCCGTTCTCCTTTTCGAGCAATGGCAAGAACTGTTTGCTTCTAGCATTATTGCTAAGTGGCCATAGCCTTTTACCCGAGCCACCCGATAATAAAATTAATTGCATATTATTACTATTTAAATCGTTTATTGTTCATACTTAAGATTTCACAAATTAACAATGAGAGACAGTATCACATCAGGAGTTTACCCCCCCAGTACCAACAGGTCTCAAAGAAGAATCATCCGTGATAATCCGGCTGCAAAAGTACGTTTTTCTTTTGAGACCACCAAGCAATTTCTAAAAAAACTACCTATTCATATAAAAATATCTAGATATGCGCAAGAAAGTAAAAAGGAAGAAAAAACATCATTTAAACAGATTAAAAACAAGAAAAAAGCTGGTTCAAGTTGGTTCAAGTTGGTTTATTTCGATATTTTTTTGCTGATTTATTTCCGATTTTCAACAATTATTATTACCTTTGCGACCAAATATCAGTTTAAGCATACCTCAAATAACTTAAAAAGATATATAAATAATTTAGGAGCATAATAAACATAAGCAAATGACGAACAAGCATTATAAAGGAAATGAAATGATAAGGAGACTGGTGATAGGTGCCGATTTCGTTATTCTCAACATCGTACTGTTGCTCTATACCCAATATGGTCAAGAACTCATACCTGCGTATTTCGACAAAGCAACAAAGATTACCTTTTTTGTTGCCAATGCTGCCTTGTTCCTAGGCGAATACTTCTATTCCACCATCATTCATGTCAGAAAGATCGGGTTCCTACAGGTTATAAAGCGTACTTTATATCTGGCTGCAGCAACAACATTCTGTTTCTTTACCTTCTCAAGACTACTCGGTCACGGGGGAAAGATGTTCTCCTTCAGCATTATCTTCGGCATAACATTCTATCTGTCTCTCATCATAAGCCGACTCTGCGAGCTCAAATTACTAAAGTATTTCCGCTCTAAGGGCCGCAACTCACGCACCGTTGTCTTTGTAGGTAACGATCCTGCCGTGAGCGAGATGTACAAGACGATGACAGAAGATCCCTCGGCAGGTTATATCGTAAAAGGATATTATGCAGATGAAGACATCACAGATAATCCGGAAGGGTTGAAAAGAATAGGAAACATGAAACAGCTCAAAGAGATTATCTCTTCCACCATGAATGATACCATCAATAGTGAACCTTCCAATATTGACGAGGTTTTCTGCTGCCTGTCGCATAAAGATCCTGAGATCATCAATATCATACACTTCTGTGATAAGAATGTGATACACTTCTACTACCTGCCACGTGTGTTTGGTGAGTACAAATTGCATCTTGATGCCCAGAATTTCATGGGAAGGACGGTATATTCAAACCGCATAGAACCCCTAACAAGCACGTCAAACCGCATTATCAAGCGTAGCTTCGACATCGTGGTGAGCGGGCTTGCATGTTTGTGCGTTCTACCATTCATTCCATTCATAGCTCTCATCATCAAGATTCAGAGTCCTGGTCCAATTTTCTTCAAACAGGCAAGAACGGGTCTGAATGGTGATACCTTCTACTGTCTTAAATTCCGTTCCATGCATGTGAACAAGGATGCAGACAAGGCACAGGCAACAAAGAACGACCCACGTAAATTTGCTTTCGGCAACTTTATGAGAAAGACGAACATAGATGAGTTTCCTCAATTCTTCAATGTTCTTAAGGGAGACATGAGTATTGTGGGTCCGCGCCCTCACATGCTGTATCATACAGAGGTGTATGGAAGCCTGATAGATAAGTATATGGTTCGCCACTTCTCCAAGCCTGGTATCACAGGTTGGGCTCAGGTTACCGGGTTCCGTGGTGAGACCAAGGAGCTCTGGCAGATGGAGGAACGTATCCGCCGTGATATCTGGTATATAGAGAACTGGTCGTTCTGGCTTGATATCAAGATTATCTTCATGACCGCCAAGAGCATTATCTGCCCTGACAAGAATGCTTATTAGGAGTCTATAAAAAGAAAAAGAGGATGTGCCATAAGTTTGGAAAACAGTTGGCGCACAACAGCTGGCCACCGCATGCACATCAGCTGTTGTGCGATCGGAGATACTAACTGTCTCAACAACATATCCTAGCTCTTTCAACAACATATCCTAGCTCTTCCAACAACAAGAAGAGGGTGTATCATTAACTTATGACACACCCTCTTTTTAGGTATTCTCTTTACTTATTACTTAGATTACTTTTAGACGGAAGCCTGTTGAGCCAACAGGTAAGGTCATTCAACATTTGGTCGTGATACGGGAAGCCATGAGCGGCATCGCGGAATCCCCATCCATGTCCGGCAGTCGGATAGATGTGCATGGTACACTCGTTGCCCGCCTTGCTCATGGCAGAATAATAGGCTACGCCATTGGTTACAGGAGGAACAACCTTATCATCAAAAGACATCAGTATGATGGCACGAGGGGTAAGATTAGGACGAACAGCCTTGTCGTTAGACCACTCTTCTACCAGTTTCTTATTGGTATTACGCTCTTCACCCAAGAAATTCACACATGATCCCTTATGAGAGATACGCTCATCCATTGAAATCACCGGATAGAAAAGAATCGAGAAATCAGGTCGCACAGCCGCCTCAGCATGAGTACTGACGGAAGAAGCCAAATGACCGCCGGCAGAAAAGCCCATGATACCAACATCTTCCTTGTTTATTTTCCATACTGCAGAACTGTCACGAACGGTACGCATCGCCTGATAGGCATCACTCAACGGAATATTACGATTTCCATAAGGCATTCTGTACTTCAGAACAAAGAAAGCGATACCCTGTTTGTTGAAATATTCTGCCCACTGATGTCCCTCATGGTCCATTGCAAGATGAGAATACCCACCTCCAGGACAATCTACTACAGCTCTTCCTGAAGGATTCTTAGGAAGATAACAGGTGAGTTCACTCTGTCCGTCGCTACTGTTCTTCAATACGAACTTGCGAGCGGTAGATTGAGCTGATGCTGTAATTGCTGTCAGCATCAGAAGAAAAAAAATCATTGTCTTTTTCATTTTTCTTTTTTGTTATGTTGTTTATATCTTTATTCTGTTTTGCTAAGATAATGCAAAGATAGGCATTTTTCGTTAACCCTATGTTATTTTTTCTTCTTTTTTTGGTGTTTTTGTTCCAATCGCTTTGATTATTGGTTCTTTTTTGCTATATTTGCAGAAAAATTGCTGTAAACGGCAATCGGAGAAAACATCTCTCTTCTGCCGCTGGCATTTATTTAGAAGTCTCACTTATAAAATATTGACATAGAATAATGAAGGATTTTTTCAAGAACGTGGCAGCCACTATCGTAGGACTGTTTGCCTTCGGGCTGATCATGACCATCCTGGGATTCATCTGTATCATCGGAATGGTGGCATCGAGCAACAGTAAACCGGCACTGAAAGACAATGCGGTGATGGTGATGAAACTACAAGGACAGATTGAAGACCGTACTGAAGACAACTGGCTCGGCGAACTGACAGGCGAGCAGTTTAACAACATAGGCATGAACAGGATTCTCTCTTCTATCCGCAAGGCAAAGAATGAGGATAAAGTGAAGGGCATCTATCTGGAAACAGGTATCTTGGAGACAGATTATGCCACTTTGCAGGAAATCAGAAATGCACTTGCCGATTTCAAGAAGAGCGGCAAATGGATTATCGCATATGGGGATGCTCTCTCACAGGGTGGATATTATCTGGCTTCGGTTGCCAACAAGGTATATGTAAACCCAGAAGGCAATGTGGACTGGCATGGTATTGCATCGCAGCCACAATATATCAAAGATGTAGCAGCCAAGTTTGGCGTTCACTTTACGGTAGTGAAGGTAGGCAAATACAAAAGCTATACTGAAACATACACCGAAGACAAGATGTCGGATGCCAACAGAGAGCAGGTTTCACGCTATATTGGTGGACTCTGGCTACAGATGTTGGGAGATGTGAGCAAAAGCAGAAACATCAGCAAGGATTCGCTGAACCGCTATGCTGACGGGCTGATGGTGTTTGATGATACCAAACTACTGAAATCTCGAAAGATGGTAGATGGATTCTGCTATTATGATGAAATCAGAGACGCGGTAAAGAAACAGTTAGGACTGAAGGCAGACGATACCATCAATCAGGTTGACTATAACGATGTAGATATGACTATAGACGACTCGAATCTGATGGGCGAAGAGATTGCCGTATACTACTGTCAGGGGTCCATTGTCAGGATGGAGACTCCTAGCATCTATGATTCTGAGCAACAGATAGTAAGTACAAAGGTCATCAAGGACCTTCAGGAACTTGCAGATAACAGTCAGGTAAAGGCCGTAGTTCTGCGTATCAATTCGGGCGGTGGCGATGCCTATGCTTCGGAACAGATCTGGAGAGCAGTTAAAGAATTAAATAAAAAGAAGCCGGTAGTAGTTTCGATGGGTGGTATGGCAGCATCAGGTGCTTATTATATGAGTATGGGTGCCCAATATATCATGGCACAACCTACAACATTGACCGGCAGCATCGGTATCTTTGGAGCCCTGCCAGATTTCAGTGACCTGATGACAAAGAAGTTAGGCTTCAAGTATGATGAAGTGAAAACCAACCGCAACAGTACCTATGCCTCTGCAGGCATGTCACGCCCATGGAGTGCAGAAGAGATTGCCACCATGCAAAACTATGTGAACCGTGGATATAGCCTCTTCCGCAATCGTGTGGCTGAGGGCAGAAAAATGAGTACCGAACAGGTTGAGAAGATTGCTCAAGGAAGAGTATGGCTGGGTACAGACGCCAAGAAGATCAAGTTAATTGATGGATTCGGCGGCTTGAGCGACGCCATCGACAAGGCTGCAGAATTGGCTCATCTCAGCAGTTATCAGACGGTAGAATATCCGGCATTGGCTGGATGGATGGAACAGTTGCTGGATATGGCGGGCGGAAACAAGGGAACATATCTCGACGAACAGTTGCGCCTGGCATTGGGTGATCTCTACCAGCCATTCATCATGATACGCAATATGAAGGAGAAAGAGCCTATACAGGCTGCACTTCCTTACGTACTGAACATACAATAACATTTATAATAAGGTATGCGTACATTAATATATAGACATACCGAATTAAGAGAAAGGAAACAGACATGAGAACAGAAGGCGATCTTATCAAGATCAACGACTGGCTGCTACCACTGAGTTGGATTTATGGCGGCATGGTCAGATTTCGCAATTGGCTCTTCGATATCGGACTGAAAAAGAGTCAGTCATTCTCAATCCCGATCATTTCTGTGGGTAACATCACGGTGGGCGGATCGGGCAAGACTCCCCATGTGGAGTATCTGATACGCTTGTTACACGACAAGGTTAAGATAGCTGTGCTATCACGTGGTTACAAAAGAAAGACCAGTGGCTATGTGCTGGCAGATAAAGATACGACAATGTCAGAGATTGGCGATGAACCCTTCCAGATGCACAGCAAGTTTGACGATATCTATGTAGCCGTAGACGCTAAGCGTGTGAGAGGAATCGAAAAGTTGCAGAATGAAGAACCGACCAAGGATGTAGATGTAGTATTACTGGATGATGCCTTTCAGCATCGCTATGTGAAGCCAGGTATCAACATTCTGCTGGTAGATTACCACCGTCTGATCATCTATGACAAGATGTTGCCAGCAGGAAGACTGAGAGAACCTCTAAGCGGTAAGAACCGTGCAGACATTGTGATTATCACTAAATGTCCAAAGGACCTGAAGCCAATGGAATTTCGAGTACTCACCAAGGCTATGGACCTTTACCCTTTCCAGAAGCTCTACTTCACCTGCATCAACTATGATGCGCCAAAGGGAGTTTTCGAAGACCAGCAGATAGCCAAGGAGGAGTTGAAAAACTACCATGCTCTGCTGGTTACTGGTATCGCATCGCCTAAGCAGATGGAACACGACCTGAAGCCAATGGTCAAGAGTATGCAGTCGCTGAGTTTCGGTGATCACCATCGCTTCAAGAATAAAGACATCACACGCATCAACGAGGCGTTTGAACAGATGCCAGAACCCCGTCTGATTATCACGACAGAGAAAGATGCCGTGAGACTAAAAGAGACAGATGGACTCTATGAAATAGTTAAGAAAAGCATATACGAACTGCCTATCAAGGTAAGTTTCATGCTGGAACAAGAAGATATTTTTAACGACAAAATCATTAGCTATGTACGAAAAAATTCAAGAAACAGCATCCTGGCTAAAAGAAAGGATGACAACAAGTCCGAAGACAGCAATCATACTGGGAACCGGTCTCGGACAATTAGCTTCAGAAATAACTGACAGTTATGAATTTCCATATAGTGAAATACCAAACTTCCCAGTATCTACCGTTCAAGGTCATGCAGGCAAACTGATTTTCGGTAAGTTAGGAGGTAAAGACATCATGGCTATGGAAGGAAGATTCCATTACTATGAAGGATATGACATGAAGGCTGTAACCTTCCCAGAACGTGTGATGTACGAGTTGGGCATTGAAACCCTCTTTGTAAGCAATGCTTCGGGCGGTATGAATCCGGAATTCCAGATTGGAGACCTGATGATTATCGATGATCACATCAACTTCTTCCCAGAACATCCATTGCGCGGAAAGAACTTCCCTACCGGTCCACGTTTCCCGGATATGCACGAAGCATACGACAAGAAACTCCGCGACCTTGCCGACGATATCGCTAAGGAGAAGGGAATTGATGCAAAGCATGGTGTATATGTTGGCGTTCAGGGACCTACCTTCGAGACACCGGCAGAGTATCGCATGTATCGTGTATTGGGTGGTGACGCTGTAGGTATGAGTACTGTACCTGAAGTGATTGTTGCCCGCCATTGTGGAATCAAAGTTTTCGGCATCAGCATCATCACCGATCTTGGCGGTTTCGATGTACCTGTAGAAGTCAGTCATGAGGAGGTGCAGATTGCAGCCAATGCCGCACAGCCTAAGATGACAGAGATTATGCGAGAAATCATCCGCAGATCTTAAGTATAAATTATAAACTATTATTTATTTTGGATATCTCAAAGTTAGGTGAATTCGGTCTTATAAACCATCTCACCAAAGGTTATGAAAAGAAAAACGAGTCTACAGTTTATGGTGTAGGCGACGATTGTGCCGTGATGCATTATCCAGACAAGGAGGTGCTCATGACTACAGATATGCTGATGGAGGGCGTACATTTCGACCTTACCTATATTGACATGGTTCACTTGGGTTACAAGAGTGCAATGGTAAACATCAGTGATATCTTTGCTATGAACGGAACCCCACGTCAGATGGTAGTAAGCATAGCATTGAGTAAACGATTCAAAGTAGAAGACATTGATGAATTCTATAAGGGTCTTCGAATGGCATGTGACAAATGGGGAGTAGATATCGTGGGAGGTGATACTACCTCTTCCCTCACCGGTTTAGCCATCAGTATTACTTGTATCGGAGAAGCAGCAAAAGAAGAAATCGTATACCGCAACGGAGCCAAGGAAACAGACCTGATCTGTGTGTCGGGTGACTTGGGCGGTGCCTATATGGGACTTCAACTGCTGGAACGCGAAAAGGCTGTATACTACGGACAGATAGAAGATATCCGAAAGAAGATGGCTGAGGCTAAAGCAAATGGTGACAACGAGAAACTGGCTCTTCTGAACAGAGACTTAGAGAATATGCGCAACTTCCAGCCTGATTTCGCCGGCAAGGAATATCTCTTGGAAAGACAACTGCAGCCTGAGGCACGCGGAGATGTGATAGCACAACTGCGTGAGGCAGGTATCCGTCCTACCGCCATGATGGATGTGAGCGATGGTCTGAGCAGTGAATTGATGCATATCTGCGAACAGAGTCATTGCGGATGCAGAGTATATGAGAAGAACATACCTATCGACTACCAGACAGCCGTGCAGGCAGAAGAATTCAATATGAACCTTACCACCTGTGCTATGAATGGTGGCGAAGATTATGAACTTCTCTTTACCGTACCTATCGGTGACCACGAGAAGATTGAGGCAATGGAGGGTGTAAGGCAGATTGGCTACATCACCAAAGAAAATCTGGGCAAGTTCCTCATTACCAGAGACGGACAGGAATTTGAGCTGAAAGCACAAGGTTGGAATCCGCTGAAAGATTAATTTCAAGCAAGGGGATATTTTGTTAATAAACATTAAGCAAGAGAAAATATTTCGTTTTCTCTTGCTCAATTAAAATATTTATTGTACCTTTGCAACCGCAAAAAGCAAGATGGTGCCATAGCTCAGTTGGTAGAGCAAAGGACTGAAAATCCTTGTGTCCCCGGT
>ENA-OQQW01000289-OQQW01000289.1-human-gut-metagenome-genome-assembly--contig:-NODE-289-length-36350-cov-16.283675_pt1 | contig 36350 bp, 19 predicted proteins | sample MGYA00243234_ERZ505098 | MGnify/ENA primary metagenome ERZ505098 (study PRJEB26097, sample SAMN02712086) | human gut metagenome | biome: Gut microbiome | host: Homo sapiens | place: Denmark... | reverse complement strand
ATAATGTATAAATGGAATTTGATAATATACGATAAAAACCGTATTATGAAAGTTATGATTTATATAATATCTCTTTGTAATAAAATACACGGAGGTGAAATTTATATGTTCCAAAACGAACGATTTTGTACTTGCGGAGTAAATGAGGAAGTTCCTATTGTATTACAATGTATGATGTGGAATATGGTTGATACAATGGAGGTTGAATCAAAGGATTACTTTCAAGTATTTGAACTGTCAGAGTATGACGGTATGCAGAAAATCGTGCATTCACAAGAAATGCCGGAGTATAAAATGGAGTATCTTATTAAATTACAAGGTGCTCCTATTTTTGTGGGCAAAGTTTATGTGATTGACGATAAAACACATTCGACAATGCTGAAAGCAGAGGAATATTAAGAGGAGGACGAAAGATGAAAGAGGAAAAATACACTTGTGACATATGTCACGAAGAACATGACGTATCAGAACTAACATATTTTGATGAATCATACTTGTGTGAAGATTGTTTAAGACGTGAAACATTCATTTGTCGTGATTGTGGTGACAGACACTGGAATGATGATTCGGCAGATGGTGACTTGTGCCAAACTTGTTATGATGAAGATTATGTCAGATGTGAAAGATGTGATGCGGTAATTCATTATGATGACGCTTGTTATCATGAAGATGAAGAATATCACGACCACCCATATTGTCGAGATTGTTTTGATATGGACGAGATAATCCACGACTATTACTACAAGCCTGAACCGATATTCTACGGTGACGGTCCGAGATATTTGGGTGTGGAACTTGAACTTGACGATGGCGGTGAAAATGAGTTTTGTGCGAGCAAATTGCTTGAAATAGCTAACAATGGGTGTGAGCGTATGTACATCAAACATGACGGCTCACTTGATGATGGCTTTGAATGTGTAACTCACCCAATGACACTTGATTATCACATCAAAAATATGCCTTGGCGAGAGATACTTAACAAAGCGGTAGCCAAAGGCTATCTAAGTCACCAAGCAGGAACTTGTTGGCTCCATGTACATATCAGCCGAAATGCACTCGGAGCGAATTATGAAGAACAAGAGGCGACAATAGCAAAGATTCTCTACTTCTATGAGAAGTTTTGGAATGAAATCTTAACATTCAGTCGAAGAACGGAATCACAAGCAGAACATTGGGCAAGACGTTACGGCGGCGGAATAATCAATCCGAAAGAAACATTAAAACACGCAAAGAATTCACATATGGGACGATATGCGGCGGTTAATCTTGAAAATGATGCAACAATAGAAATGCGAATATTCAGAGGTACTTTAAAGTACAACACATTTATAGCAACCTTACAGATGGTAGATGAAATCTGTAAGGTTGCTATTTCTTTGTCCGATGAATTTATGCAGAGTTTGACTTGGCTTGATTTCGTAAAAGGAATAGCAGACGACAAACAAGAGTTGATTAATTATTTGAAAGAAAAAAGACTTTACGTCAATGAACCAATAAGAAATGAGGTGGAAATATAATGTGCGGAATATATGGAGTATTAAGTTACAAGGATAAATTAAAAGATATGAATGAACTTGTGGATTTGCTCGGCATGGAGAGTGCGGAACGTGGCACAGATGCAACAGGTGTTGCATATTCGATTTTGGGTAATATGAAGATAAACAAAAGTGCGGTAAGTGCATATAAGTTTAATCCGAATATTCCGAAATTCGTAAATGCAGTAATCGGTCATACAAGACACAGTACGCAAGGGGACAAGAGCAAGAACTACAACAATCACCCATGGAGTGAAAAGGTGAAGAACTGTCAGTTTGCACTTGCTCATAATGGTGTGTTGTTTAATGATAAAGAACTTCAGAAGAAGTATAACTTTAAAAGCAAAATTGAAACAGATTCATTTGTGGCGGTGCAGTTAATCAAGTATAAAAATGCACTTAATTTCAAAACGATAAAGTTTATGGCTGAAAGTATAGAGGGAAGTTTTAGCTTTAATATACTTGATAATCAAAACAATTTGTATCTTGTAAAAGGTGACAGCCCGATTTCATTAATTCATTTTAAGGATAAAGGCGTTTATGTGTTTGCTTCGACTAAACAGATACTTTGGAAAGCATTGGTTGATTCGGAATTGTTTCAAGATTTGGAGAACGGCAAGTATGAGCATATTGTTCTCAACGAGGGCGATATTCTGAAAATCAAAAGTAACGGCAAACGTGAAAGAGGTCATTTTAATTATACCGAGTCATACGGCAGACATTGGTACGATTACGGTTGCGATTGCTATATTGATACGGGATATGATGATTATTATGCAGAAGAATATCTTGAAGATATAAAGACAGTTGCCGCAATGTACGGCGAGGATCCGGAAGTGATACAGGAATTGTATAATGACGGATACACGCTTGAAGAATTAGAAGAAATGATTTACACTTGATATTAAAACAGTGCCGTTCGGCTCGTTCCTGTCAAGATAGAAAACAGAAGTGTTGCATACAATTTTCGGCTTAGAAATTATCCGCTTTCACATCATCACGCATCAGCCGCTTCATCTTGTCCTCCAAGGTGTCCTTGCTCTCTGCGCTGAAATGAACGCCGATGATATAGGTGGTGCTGCCCATTTTCATGCTGAACGAGCCTGCCGGATTTGCTTTGGGTGTTTGGACTGCTTTGTTGTTCTGTGCCATGCGATACCTCCTTGAAACGGAAAAAGCCAGACAGGGTGTGTGTCGGCAACGAAGTCCGGCAACGGGCTTCAAAAAACCTCGAACATAGTCCTATCTGGCTCTTATACTGTTTTTGCTTTTTTCTTTTATTTCTCCGTTGCTTTCGTTGTCAAGCTTCTTAAAATCCTTGTAAATAAAAGAGATTTAAGGGATTAGCCCAGCAACGGGGTCGGCAACGGGATAGCAACCAGCTCGGCAACACGGTCAGTTTATCAGAAGGGAAGCTCCATCTGTCGGGCTTCTTCCTCGGTCACCTCACAAAAACCGTCCGGCAAATCAGAGCCGGTTGCTGCTTGCTCGTTGCCGGAAGCAGCTCGCTCCCAACCTCGCTGTCTGCCGTACTTGGCAAAGATTCGGGGATTGGAAAACGCTGTCCAGCCCTCAATGCTGTTGTTCATGATTTCATTGATCTCTCGGATTTCCCATTGCTTCGGCTCGTCAAAGGAATGGTTCAGAGCTTCCGCATAGATCAGCTTGGAGCAGACCTGTGTGCCGTTGAAATCATCAAGGAAAGACTGAATCAGCCCTGCCTTGGTGTCCTCCGGCATGAACTGCTTTTGCAGCTCCCGCAGCTCCTTGTTCATTTGCTTGGAGAGAGTAAGATGAAAAGAACCACTCCGATAGATGGTCATTGCTTCTGCCCACATCAGGTCGATATACGCCCTCGATGCGGCTTCATCTTCCAGAATATGAACCTCGGCTCGTTCCGGGTGTACCATGATGGGCAGGAACCTTCGGTTGCCGCTTCGGTCAAGGGGCAGGAAGTCCATCGTATTGGAGCTGCCGCCGAACACGCATTGCCGCAATCGGTCTGCCGGGTGGGTTTCATACGGCACTTTGTAGGTTTCCTTTGCCCGGCTGATAAAGGACTTAATATCCTCAATGCTCTTGGCGTTGGCTGTGGCAATCATTTCCGACATTTCGATTATCCAATGTCCCTGCATCTTGCGGTAAACATTGTCATCGTCAATCCGTTTCAGGTCATCGGAAAACCACTCGTCTTTGATTGCCAGCAGCCGGAAGAAGGTGGACTTTCCTGCGCCTTGTCCTCCGACCAGACAGAGCATGGTTTCAAACTTGCTTCCCGGCTTGAACACCCGGCTGATTGCGCCCAGCATGAACAGCCGCAGACATTCATAGGTGAACTCGCTTTCCTCTGCTCCGAGAAAATGGGGCAGGGCGCAGCGGATGCGCTCGGTGCCGTCCCATTCCAGACCGTTCAAATAGTCACGGATGGGGTGGTACTTGTTACAGTCAGCGACAATGGAGATTGCTTTCTGGATTTTCTTTTCGCTGGTCAGTGTGTACTGATCTTCCAGATAGAGCATCAGATAATTCAAGTCCGTATCGTTCAAGGTCGTTGTCGGCTTGCTCCACCAGAGCGGTTTCACAATATCAATGCGCTCCGTCAGGATATTGTAGCGGATCGCTCCTTCCAGCTTCGGGTCATTCTGAAATACGGTCAGACAGTTTCGTATGCTGTTTTTGACCGTTCCGTTATCGGTCGAGTCCAGACTTCCTCTGACTGCTTCCACGGTCATGCTTGTCTGGGTGTTCTGCAAATCGTTGCTCAAGATTCATCACCTCTTTTCTTTGCTCGGCAACCAGAGCCTTCTTTTCCTCGGCTGTGCCGTACAGAAGAACATCCAGCAGATATTCGATATGGCTTTCTCTTTGCAGGGCTTCCACGAACAGCGGATGCCATTCATCCTCCGGCTGCTTTGGTGCGTATTGCTGCTTCCATGTCCTGAGATGATGGAAGTAATCGGACAGCACCTTGTAGCATCTGCTTTCTTCCTGGCGGTATCTCTGTTCCGGGGTAGGCTCCCGGATATGGGGCTTGATTCGATGCTTCTGCCTGTTGTCGTAGCTGATACCGAAATCGTCAGCCAGCTTCATAGCGGCGGCTTTGCTGGGCAGTCCGAACAGACGGGAAACAAAATCAACTGCATCTCCGTCCGCTTGGCAAGCGAAACAATGGAAACGCTTGTCCACCTTCATACTGGGATCCTTGTCATTGTGAAACAGGCAGACTGCCATACCATGACGGTTGACCGGAATGCCGTACAGCTCTGCCGCCTGTCGGGTGGTCAAGTTCTGCTTGACCGCTTCAAATACATTCATTGCATCTTCCTTTCGGGAACAAAAAAAGACACCTGACATTTTCACAATGAAAACGGCAAGTGCCTTACAGTTCCATATTCTGTTTTTTCTGTTGCGGGGTTTTCTGCTCCTGCTGATTGCTGCTCTGCTCTTGCAGAAACTTCATCTTTTCCGTGACGGAGTGCTTCGGTTCGGGCTTCTTCTCGACCTCGGACTGCTCCGGTGTGAGGACTTTGCTGACCCAATAGCGAATATCTTTCATCGGCTGCAATTCCTCCTTGGCGGCGGCAAGCTGTCCGGCAAGCTCTGCGTAGGTCGCTTGCAGATTGCTGTACTCCGCTTGCAGGGAATCCAGATTGACATTCAAATCCACGCCCTGCTTTTTGAGATAGCGGAATGCTTTGTTGAAGCTGTCCAGCTCGTCCTTGTGGCTTTCCGCAAACGCTGCCTGTCGTGCTTTCCAGCCGATTTTCAGATACTTGTCATGAACCGCTTTGTGGGTCTGGCAGTCTGCCACGGCGTTCTGAATGCCGGTAATGACCTTCATGCGAACGGATGCTTTCTTCATGGCGGCGTTGATGCCCTTGGACTTCTCACTCATTCCTTGCAGGGCTGCATCCAAATCTTCCAGCGTGAAAAGCTCATGCTCTTTCAGATAGATGATGGCTTTGGAGACTGCCTTCAAATCATCGGTCGTGCCTTTCTGCTGACCGTATCTTGACCAGTCGCTGCGTTCTGCCTTTCGTAAGTTCAGATAGTCACGAAGCAGAAGAACCAGATCGGGCGAAGTGTTCTTTGCTTGTGCATCCGTTTCTGCAAAGACTTCCTTGGTCGCTTCCATAATGTCTGCAATCCAATTTCGCGTTACCGCCGGTGCCAACGCTGGCAAATTCGGCGTGGATAGTAACGTTGCTCTCTGCGGGTATGACAATGTTCGGTATGCCCTTAGTAGGCAGAGCATCGGTCTGGCCGTTATGCGTCCATGTCAGGGACTTCAGGCCGAAGGTGTTGTCCTTGGGTGTGGCCTTGATGGTCACGCTGGTACCCGCAGGCCCATAGACTGCTTCTTTGCTGGAAAGCTCTTTGACCGTGCTGCTTGCATTGCGGGCCAGTTCCACCTCGCCGCCAGTGCCGCAGTCTACGTCTGTACGGTAGTACCGCTTACTCATATCGGGGTTGTCCAGCAGTGTCGGATATGCGTCGTTTTTGTCCTGCTTCCACCAGCCGAGCTTTGCATCCTGGCCAGTGCCACCCTGGGAGCCTTCGCCCTTGCCGCCGACACCCCAAGCTACCTTGCCGCTGGCAAAGTCGTCTGCGCTGGCCCACTCGCCGGCGCTGGAAACGGAGTCCTTCTTGTCTGCCAGATAGTAGCTGTCGGACACATTTTCCTCTTTCAGCTCGGTGGGCGCAAGGCCGATATTGGCGCCCGGGACATAGCTGAAGGAATTTCTGACCCTATTATACGCACCCCGGCCGTAGAGGATGCCGAAGGCCTTGACGGGCGTGCTCGCCTCGACCTTTCCGGTGTTCCAGCAGAATTCTACTGTACCGCCGTAGCCGTCGTTGGTGAGGATACCTGCCGCATATCCTGTACCTGTACCTGTACCTGTACCTGTAACGGCACCTGTATTGCTACAGTTCGTTGCCTTGCTGCCATTGACGCAGATGCCCGCAGCCTGCTGGCCGGTCACAGCGCCGCTGTTGCTGCACCGCTCATAGCTTCCGCCCGCCGCAATGCCGGAGGCGTACCCCTGTGTCGCAGATATGCTTCCACTGTTGGCGCAGCTCGTGTAGGAGCCGTCGCTATGTGTTTCATTCCCAGTCATTCCGCCTGCGGTTCTTTTGCCGACTACCTTAGCGCTGTTGGTACAACCCGCTAAAACGTGATCCTGAAGGTTGCTGTATCCCATACCGGCCAGTCCGCCTGCATAACCGCCGGTCACGGAACCGCCCCTGTTGTGGCAGTTTGTCATTGCGACGCGTCCTCTGCCCAGAAGGCCGCCCGAGCCAAATATGCCGCCGCTGACCGTCAGGTTTTCAGCAACGACATTACGCAGCTCCAGCACAGTTTCGCCCTCTACAGCCGCCACAAGGCCACCGCTGCATGACGTCCCGCTGCTCGTAAACTTCACGCTGCCGTTTTTCAGCGTCAGATCCCGCATCGTCATGGGCACACCGTAAGTACCTCGCACGCTGCCGAAAAGTCCTGCCCATTGCCTGTCTGTTTCCACCTTCAGCCCGCTGATGGTCTTGCCGCCGCCGTCCAGACTGCCGCCGAAGGAATGGAGGGCATCGATGCCGATGGGCGTCCACAGCTCGTTGTTCAGATCGATGTTATTGGTCAGCCTGAACCACTTGCCGGTGTAGCTGAAGCCGTTTTCATTGACCTGCGTTTGCAGGGCAGTCAGCTTACCGACATCGGGAATCTCATAGGGAGCAGCTTCCGTGCCGCTGCCCGCCCATATCGGCGACCACACGGCATAGAGCGTCAGGCTCTTGTTCTTCTCCACCGAAACCGTTTTACCGGCATCATAGCTGTTATCCTCCGTTTTCGCATGGGGGTTCGTGCTCCAGCCGAGGAATGTGCCGTTCTCGTGCTTGAAGCCCAACTCCGTATCGGACTTAATGGTGAAGCTTCCGGTATCGCCTTCGACCCGCTGCTGCTCCGTTACAGCCGCTCCTTCGCCGCCGTTAGGATCATAGACAAGGGTGATCACGCCCTCCACGCCGGGTTCGAAGCTGCCGTCCCAGCGCGTGATGTGCACGGGGTTGTAGGGCGCGTCCTGCTTGTTGATCCACTCGATATATGTGCCTCTGTTCTCATTCAGCTTGTCAACCAGCAGTGCAGCCTCGCCCACGGTGTAGGTCTTGTCTGCCTCGTTGTACTTGACTTCGGCCTCGGGGGCATTATTGACATACGCCATCTTCTCTATCTTCTCTGTGCCGTTCAGCTTGCAGACATAGTAGCTGTTGGCCACCGTGCCGTTACTGATGCCGTAGGCTCTGCCTTTCGCGCCGGTCACGTCGCCCAGGTTGTAGCTGTTGGCCACGTTGCCCTTGCCCGAAATGCCGCCCGTCACATATTTATTCTTATCGGTTGCACCAGTGACACTCCCGTTGTTATAGCAGTTTGTTGCTTCTCCGCTTCCGACAATACCGCCGGTATATATGTTTTTCTTGGTCGTTCCAGAAGCGTTTACACTGCCGGTATTCCAGCAGAGATTTGCTGCACTGCTGACCTGTCCGGCGACACCACCAATGTAACAATTCTTGCTATTAATGTTCTTTACGGTTATCGTTCCTTCATTTAAGCAGTTGGAAATCGCACCTTGAACTTTACCCGCCACACCGCCGTATGCCATGCCGTTGGTGGTGCTGTTTGCCGCATCGACTTTAACATCAATATTACTGCGGCAAAAACGGATTTCACTTCCGGCTGCAGTCGTACCGACAATTCCGCCCACATTATTTATCTTGCCGTCTGCCTTCACTGATCCCGATACGGCAAGGCTCAATATTTTGCCAGTCGAATCCAGTTTTTCAAACATTCCCGCAGTCTTTGAATTGAAGTCATCACCTTTGTAGTTTACATTTAAGCCCGTGATCTCATAGCCCTTGCCATCAAAAGCACCTGCAAAACTTCGGATAGGCTTCCATTCGCTATTTTCCAGATCAATGCTATTACCCAACGACAGAGTCCATCCATTAAAATTCTCGGATACGCCATCAATACTTCCATTGGCCAGCAGGCAGAAACCCATCAATTCGTCAGCACTCTTGAGAACGTAGTTTTTTTCCTTCCCAGCGCTTTCATACCAGCGAATGTCGGCCTTGACCAGTGAATAGGTATACTCCACATTACTGCCGGTTATACGAAGATAGTGATAGTCTTTTCCTCCCACTTGTGTTGCCGCAGGAGCAAATACGATTTGATATCCTGTCGGCGCGGTGAATGTGACCGGCACATCAGATACGCCTTCGGGGTAGCCGCTTGCAGCATAGTAGTATTGGTTTCCGGCGGCATCGGTCAGCGTCTTTTTGTCGCTGTCATTGCCGAGTGTGACCACTACACCTTCGGGCTGATTATCCGGCTTAGTCAGCTTTAACTCGTTTGCCACCGCCATTGTCCCGGAACTGCGTCCCAACTGCGGCATCTTTTCTGCCTTATTAGTCGTATCATACACCCAAACGTAAGAAGATCCCCCCAGTTCATACGCCACACGGCCCAGCTGGAACTCCTCCGCTGTACGTGCGCCGTTGTCGCTGCTTTTTGCGCCGAAGGTGGAAGTATCTGCCAAATAGAAGCACTTCGTCACTTTGTCGCTGCTGCCGCCCACAGCAGGAGTATTTTTGCTGCCGGCATGGTAGTAATAGCATCTGTTCACCGTGCCGCTGTTCTTCCCCACCAAACCGCCGGTGCTGCCGGTCACCTCGGCGGTGGACATACAATACTGCACCGTGCCGGACTCCAACTCGCCCACCAACCGACCTTTGCCGCCGTCAATGGTCACATACTGTATGATGCCATTTACCACACCAAACAGGTCACCATTCAGGCCGGAAATGGTGTAGTAGGTACTACCGTTTCTGCCGTTGAATGTTCCCTTGAACGGGTTGTCCTTTGTGCCGATGGGCGTCCAATCGCTGCCGTCCAACACAATATTCTTACCCAGCGTGATGGTCTTGCCGGAAAAATCATTCTCGCTATTCACCAACTGTGCGAAATTCGCCAACTCCTCGGCGGTGCGGATGTAATAGCCCGTGGCAGTACCATCACCATACCAAGCAGAGACAAAATCCTCCTGTGTACCGTAGTAAAGGGTCACGTCGCCCTCATTGGGCAGGGTATATTCCAGCGTGGGAGTATCCTTCGTCAGTGCTGGTGTCTGATTCTCGCCCTCGGTCACCAGCACATCATCCAAAGCCGTTTTGATGTAAATGGGCTCACCGGCATAGTCAGCCGTGGTCAGCTTCAGCGTGACCGTTTTGGTATCCGCATTGATGGTGTAGGTGGTGTCCAGCTTTTCGGTCGTGCCGTCTTCCTCAACGCCTACGACGATCTTGACCTCGTATGCCGCGTCGGTGCGGTATCTTTCCACAGTTACCGTGCGCTGGGCGACTACGGGGGTGTCAGTGCCTTCGCCCTCCTGAGTATCGGCTTCATTGGAAGATGCGTTGACATCGTCCTCACCCTCGCCGGGGTTCTTGTCCTCATCACCGGGGTTGGTAGGCTGTTCATCCCCGCCGTGCTCGGTGTCCTTGTTTTCGTCGTCCTTGCCCTCGTTGTCCCCGCTGGGGTTAGCGTCAGCCGGGTTCGTATCGCCCTCGACGATGGTCGTGCCGCTGCCGCCTGCCACTTCCGTGGCAAAGGCCGCGGGAGTCACCAGCGTCAGCGTGAGCACCAGGCTCATCAGCAGGCTCACCACGCGCCGGGACACTCTGCTTGTCCGTTTCTTCATGTGATCTGTCTCCTCTCGTTGTTGAACGTATCTATATAAAAACTATTTAGTTACTGCTCTTTGGCATCACCACATACAATTTGCCTGTCTCCGGGTCTTCGTACACCGTGCCCTTCTGCTCGAAGCTGCTGGAGGACTGGATATCCTGCTCCAGCTCCTCGGCGTTGTCCAGCTCCTTCATCTGCTCCCGCTGGAGGATCTCCACGCGGGTCTTGCTCAGATCCACGTTCCAGTTCAGTATGACCGCCGCCATCAGCCCGCAGGCGAACACCAGCATCACGTCCGACAAGTTCGCCAGCCCGGACATGGCGTCCACCTCCTCCGTCACCCGGCGGCGGGAGGAAAACTTACCCTTCAACATCTGCCGTGACCTCCTCCAGAACTGCCTCCATCAGCGTCTCCAGCGACACCATGTCGTCGTTGTACCACCGCTTGCGGATGTGGGAGATGACGCTGGCCACCGCCGCGCTGATGACGCCGGCGATGGTGGTGTCGAATGCCACGTTCATGGACTCCGACAGCGTCACCGTGTCGCCCTGTCCCAGCGCCACGATGCCGGGGCCCAGGGGTATCAGCGTGCCCAGCAGGCCGAACATGGGGCCCAGCTTGGCGATCATGTCCGTGATGGAGGTGGTGCGGGCGTTCCGCGCCTCCTCCGTGGCCAGCAGGCGCTCCGCCAGCGCCGTCAGGGTGTCCTTGGGCAGCCCCCGGCTCTCCGCCAGCTCCAGCAGGGCCTTCTTCTGCCGCCGCAGCAGGCCGCTTTCCTCGATGAGCGCGGGCAGCTTCTCCGCCCCCGCTCCCGGGATGGTTTTCAGCAGCTGCGGCACGTCGCATTTGTGCTTGCGCCGCTCCGCGATGTACTCAACCACGATGTCGCCCACCTGCCATACGGCGGCGGCCATCAGAATTATCAGTATAATGAGGCAGGGGATCATCAGTGCCTGGGCGATGGTATGCAGTATTTCACTCAAAGAGATCATGTGTGTTTGCTCCTTCTATTTCTTCCTATTTTCAAGTCAGTTGTATGTGGTTTTGATTTTGTCGTTCAACAAAGAGAGGAGGTGGGAGGGGCGGCTTTTCCCCTCCCACCCTTATGGAAAGCTGACAGCCTCCGTTCAGACTGTCTCGGCTTGACAAGGGTAACTCAGCAGGACACCTCCTGCTCGGCGGCTTCTGCCGCTTTCTCAATTTCGCGCTGGCGGGCAGCGGCATCACGAGCCTCTTTCTTTTCCTGCTCCAGCCGCTTTTTCTCTTTCAGCCGTGATTGCTGCGCCGCATGACTGGCTGCGGCCTTGGCGCGTTTCGCCTTCTTCTTGCGCTCGGATTCCTCGTAGAACAGCGGCTCCTGCACGGCTTTTTCCCGCTTGTAGCGTGCGGTGTCTTTCAACTTGGGCTCTTTCGCCGGTGGCCGCAAACGTGCCATCTCCAATACTGCGGCCCAACCGCCGAAGCGCTCCTCGATAAACGTGCCGCCGTCTATCTCGCAGGGACTGGGCGTGTGCCGCAGCAGTTCAGCACGATTGCCGACGTATTGCGCCAAATGCGCCAGCGGCGTATCCGCGTGCTTTTCGGCAAACTCCGCGTCCCGCGCTTCCAGCGCCGCCACGGTACGCTTGGCCACATTACGCTCAAACCAACTCTTGTAGTCAAATCTCTCGCGGGGATTCCTGTTGGACATAGACGTGATCCTCCCTTACAAAAAAACGCCGGTTTTCCAAAGAAAACCAGCGGTGATCCGGCAGAAATGAAAATGCGCTGACGAATCTCGCCAGCGCGCACTCCCGCCTATGCCGTCAGGGAGAGATCGCCCGCTGTCCAACACTGATCCTCCATCGTGCAATTCTTCTGCCCTAACGTCACGAAGGGCTTTTGCCCTTCTCGTACCTGAACCTACCTTCTCAGAGCGTTCGCTCCAATGGCTGCTATTCGCCACACGGCATTTCTGCCGCTTTGGTCCATTCCTTACGTCAACAGCGCCGTCCGCAGGGGGTATCACCCCGTTCCTTCAAAACTGCCGCCTGACGGTAATGATATACCGTCTTTACAGTGACAGCCACACGACTTCGCAAGACCTTTTATTCAGTTTTTGGCCTCGATTTTTTCGCAAAGTAACATACTTTGCGAAAACTTTCCAATTTCAACCGAATAACAGTATATACCAGCCGTTTTTCCGTGTCAACAACGAGTTCAAATTTTCGACTTTTTTCTGGCATAAATCCGGAATGCCTTGCAGCACAAGGCGTTCCGCGCTTTTTCGCAAAGTATGTTACTTTGCGAAAAAACTGTTCAAAAGAACCGAGAATTTCATACAGCTGAGTTCTGTGACGTCGTGTGACTGTGCGTTGTAAAGACGATTTTTCGTCAGGGTACAGCCTTAAAGGAACATGGGTAACCAAACCCACCGCGGACGGCACTGTGAGCGCAAGGAAACGACCGAAACGGCTTTGAGCCGCTGGGCAATACCCGCCATTGGGACGCGAGTCCTGAGAAGGTAGGTCGTGTACGGGGAAACCGCTGGAACACAACGGTTTTGTGGCGCGAGGGCAGTAGAATTGCACGATCGAGGACTCTGTTTGCAGCGGCGCTTCTTCGTTGTGACGAGGGTAGGAGTATACGCTGACGAGATTCGTCAGCGTTTTTTCTTACCGCCACATCACCATAGGGAGGAGTATGTCCATGAGCCATTTCAACCCCAACCAGCATTTTGATGTTGAGAACTGGCGCGAACAGAAGATCGCCCAGCGCACCAAGGACGCGCTGGCGGCGCGGGACGCGGCCTTTGCCGAAAAGCACGCGGGCACGCCCTTGCGGGAGCTGGCGCTGTATCTGGCCCGGTGTGCCCGCACCCTGCGCCACAGTCCCGCCCCCTGCGAGGTAGACGGCGGCGCGTTTATCGAACAACGCTTCGGAAGCTGGGACGCAGCTATGCGTGCGGCCTGTCTGCCGCCCGCTCGGATGATGAAGCTGAACAGCACGGCCCGCTACCGCAAGGAGCGGGCGATACAGGAGCCGCTGTTTCTGGCGGAGCGCAAGGAGAAGAAGCGCCAGAAGCAGATTGAGAAGAACCTGCAGCAGGGCCAGCTTGCCCATGAAAAGGCCGTGAAGCGCCGCGCAGAGCGGGAAGCCGCCGAAGCAAAGAAAGCGGCTGCCGAAAAAACCACCAACCCTTGTCAAGCCGAGATGACCTGAACGGAGGTCATCAGCTTTCCATAAGGGTGGGAGGGGAAAAGCCACCCCTCCCACCTCCTCTCTTATCGCATACCCATCGGCTCGATACCGGCGGCGGGGCCGCCCTGATCCTTTTGACACGCCCACGGCGTTTGAGATAGAGAATACACAATAGGAGGAAAACAACATGAGAAGCAACAAGGCCCATCGGCTGTTGGCGCTGCTGCTGACGTTTGTGATGACGTTCAGCCTGCTGCCGACGGTGACGTGGGCCGCAACGAGTGGCGATTGCAGCGCCGACGATGGCAGCAGCAGCGTCACTTGGTCATATGACGCGAACACCACGACCCTGACCATCAGCGGTACGGGCGCGATGGCGGATTATGGAACGACTACAAGTGCGCGTGCGCCTTGGTACTCACAGCGGGGGACGGTGACAAAAATCACTGTCAGCGAAGGTGTTACCCGCATCGGAGCGTTTGCTTTTAACAGTTATGCAAAGCTGACTTCTGTAAGCTTGCCGACTACGCTGGAAAGCATTGGCGATAGTGCGTTTATAAGCTGCACGTCACTGACAGATACGAATTTCCTGCCGTCGACAGATATTTCGATGGGCGATTCTGTATTTGCAGCGTGCACTGGAATCGCAGTAATTGCGATTCCCGACGGATGGACAAAGATTGATGCCGGTGCCTTTGCGAGTATTACGCAGGCTACCGCGATTGCTATTCCGTCAACAGTAAAGGAGATCGGTGCAGCCGCTTTTAAGAGCTGCACAAAGGTTGCAACTGTTTCGATTCCTGACAGCGTAACAAAAATTGGAAACGACGCTTTTGCCGATTGGACAATTGAACAGACTCTTTGCTTTGACAAGGACAAGGACGATGTCCTATCTGCCGTAACATTTGGTGATGGTTGGAATGGCAACGCGTTAATAGACTACAACGGTGAACGAGTTTATCCATTTGCGTTCAACGGTACATATACCTATGAGGAAAACTCTGTGAATTGGGCGTATGACTTGGACACCAAGACGCTTTCTTTCATTGGAACTGGTGCGTTTGATATCGCAGCTGGTACGACTATAACGGAAGAAGTATATCCATGGCTTAGGTTCACTGCTTATGTAGAGCATGTTGTTTTCAGTGACGGACTTACTTCAATCCCTGATAGCGTGATATCAAATGCAACAAAACTTCGTACAGTAAAACTTCCTTCGACATTGGTAACGGTTGGCGCGGGTGCATTTAAAGGTTGCACAGCGGTAAGCTGGATATCACTTCCTAGTTCGGTGAGGACGATTGGTGTCAGTGCTTTTGCTAATTGGACAGTAGCGCAGATCATCAACATTGAGATGAGTGCTGAGGACTTTGCCAATAAGGACGTAATGTGGTACGCGAGCGACTGGAACGCAAAAGCCGTCGTGACTTATTTGGAAGGCCCTGATATTGCTTGGGCCAACAATGCCGTCATTACGCTTGACACAGATCAGGGAATATTTACAGGCGTTGTCGACCTTGAAGCACGCACGGTGACATTCTCTCGTGATATGAGCAATCCTGCACCCTTTACGCTGACGCAAGTTACGGCATCTGTAACAGGCGCAGATGGCAGCGCAGAGGTGCCAGATAATCTGGAAATGGTGACGTATTCAGGCAAGGTGAAATTCAGAGGAACGGACCAAATTACGTTAGTTCCGGCCAATGGCACGAATGGAGATCGTATCAGTCTGATCGTTTTTTTCCAGATAACATGGATTAGATATACTTTTAGCGGTAAAGGAACGGAAAAAAGTCCGTATCTGATCAAAAACGCAAATGATCTGGTAGGCTTGGCGGCAGTGGTAAATGCCGGTAACACCATGGCGGGCAAATATCTCCGGCAGACTGCCGATATCGACATGACCGGCGTACCAGATTGGACGCCTATTGCAAAAGCCACCACCAGCGGTTCGAGTCGTAATCCGTTTAGCGGTACTTATGACGGCCGCGGCCATCGCATCAAGAACTTTGTCTACAACAATGCGGAGACCAGCTATTTTGGCCTGTTCGGCGTGCTGGGCGAAAGTTCTGTGGTAAAGAGCATCGTTCTGGATGAGAGTTGCTCTATTACCGCCAAGTCCTATGTGGGCGGCATCGCAGCCCGAAGCTTTGGCCGCATTGAGGACTGCGTTAACTATGGTAAGGTGACCGCTACCGGTACGGCAGGGCAGGTTCCCACATTGATGGTAGGCGGCATTGTTGGTAACGGCAAAGTTCTGACCAATTGCGCCAACTACGGCGATGTTACCGGTAATCCAAACGCATCCGGCTTTAGCTCCGACGGCGGCACGAATGTCGGTGGTATTGCCGGTAATGCCCGCATATTGGTGAACTGCCGCAACTATGGTGCTGTCATAGGCGGCGGTCTGGTCGGCGGTGTAGTGGGACAAGTGAGCGACCATCAAAGCACATTGGAAAACCCGATGGGCGTTGTGTCCGGCTGCGCCAACTACGGCACCGTCAACGCCCGTGAGAAGGCCGGTGGCCTGGTGGGCTTGCTGGGCGGTATTATGGAGGACTGCTATAACCAGGGTACCGTCAAGGTGGAAAAGACCACCGTGGGCGGCCTTGTAGGTATTGCCAACACAAACCGCAATGCCAATGGGCGCGGAGATATGGCTGGCGTATTCAACAGCTACCATACCGGTTCCGTCCAGTACGGCTCTGAGGAAGCCGAGCCTGTGGCGGGTCACCTGATCGGCAGCGCCACAGGTGTAGATGTCAACGGAAAGTCGCTGGGCAATCTGTATTATCAGGAAGTGGGCATTCTGCCCGCCATCGGTAACTATGACGCGGGCGACTATGCAACCGCCATGCCCCTGACCGCCATGCAGGCTCAGGAGTTCGTGGACAAGCTGAACGGCTATGCCAACATATCCCTGTACGGCGTAACGTGGACGCAGGGCGACAGCGAAAGTCAGAATCTGCCGGTGTGCGGCAGCTTCGAGACGCTGAAAGACTACGCCTGCGACCTGACGGGCCTGACCGTCAACGACAGCGCGGCTCTGTTGGACAAGAACGGCAACTATTACTTTGTGCTGCCCTATGACGCGGATCTGGCCAAGGTGACCGTTGCCACCACCGTCAGCCCCCGCGCCACTGTTACCCCCGCCGACGGAGCGGTGGACTTTTCCAACGGCCGCGTGGACTTCGTTGTTACGGCGGAGGACGGCACCCACAGCAAGACCTATCCCGTCACCGTGACAAAGGCAGCCAGCCCCAACGGCCTGAGTATGCTGCGGCTGAATAGCTGGTGCAACGGTTCGGTTGATCCCAGCAAGAACAATGGCTATGACGGCGCTGTTCTGGTCGACCCGAACGACTTTAAGCAGGATACGACCAGTTATTCTTCCACGCAGTATGACCTGCATGTCGTGCCGCTGGGCCTTGACAACACCGGAACGAACAGCAGCTATCGCTTCTGGGCTATCCCTGCCGAGACCGGCGCGACCATGACCGCCGCGATCGGTGAGACGACGAAGACCATCAATCCCGTCACAGATATGATGGGAGAGAGTGCGGAGTACATTCAATACGGCAGTCTGCTGAAGCTGGGCGAGAACACCCTGACCCTGACCGTGACCCCGCCGACGGGCGGCAACGGCAAGGAAACGGTGTACACCTTCAAGCTGACCGTCCTGCCCACGCTGAAAACCGTCACCTTCGCGGAGGGAGGTCTGGAGCAAGATCAGGCTTTCGCGCCTGAGACGCTGGACTACACGCTCAAGGTGCCCGACAGCGTCAAGTCCCTGACCCCCACCGTGACCGCTACCCTGAGCGACGGCGTCACCGTGACCTACAGCCCCGAACTGGAGAACGGCAAGCTCCCGCTGGATAAGCTGGAGAACGGCAAGTTCACCATCACCGTCTCCGGCACGGAGGCGGGCGCGACCAGCACCACCTACACCTACACGGTGGAGACCATCGGCACCTATGACGCGAAGATCACCACCAACGCCACCGGCGCGCAGGTGCGCGTCTATCAGGGCGACACGCTGGTCACCCCCGGCAAGAACGGCGTGTACAGCCTGCGCACCGACAAGAGCTACCGCTATGTTGCGGTGGCCAAGGGCTACGTCACCAAGACCGGCACCATCACCCAGTCCGCGCTGAACAAGGCTGGCGAGCTGACCGTGACGCTGAGCGCCGTGCCGGCGATCTCTTTGCCGGATTATGCCGCTTCCTGGCCCAACTTCCGCGGCAATGACCAGAACATGGCCATCACCAAGGTCAAGACCCCCACCGGCCAGATCGATGCGGAGACCAAGACCTCCGATGTGGAGCTGCTGTGGGCCAGCGCCAGCGGCAGCGGCTATGACAGCGGCGCGGTGGGCTCTTCCATCTTCGTGGGCGGCTACATGTACGCCTACGCGGGCACCAGACTGCTGAAGCTTGATCCCGCCACCGGCGCGACCGTGAAGTCCGTCGAAATGGCCAGCAACTCCGACTTCGCCATCATTCCGCCCACCTATGCCGACGGCATGATCTTCGTGGCGCTGAAGGAGGGCCGCGTGCAGGCGTTCCGCGCCGACACACTGGAGTCTCTGTGGGTCTATCAGGATCCGCTGAAGGGTCAGTCCAACTCCCCCATCACCTACTCTGACGGGTATGTGTATGTGGGCTTCTGGAACGGCGAGAGCGGCGACGCCAACTTCGTGTGCCTGACGGCGGACTATGAGGGTACCTCCACCAAGGAGGCCCTGTGGCGCTATACCAGCAAGGGCGGCTTCTACTGGGCCGGTGCTTACGCCAACGATAAGTATGTGGTCGTCGGCACCGACGACGGCCAGAGCGGCTATACCTCCCAGACCGCCAAGCTGGTGGTGTTCGACAAGTTCACCGGCGAGATCGTGGATTCCAAGACCGACTACACCGGCGATATCCGCTCCAACATCGCTTACGCGGATGGCCGCGTATACTTCACCTCCAAGGGCGGCTATTTCTACAGCGAGGTTCTTGGCGATAACGGTAAGCTCTCCGGCTCTCAGGCCATCAATCTGGGCGGCATGAGCACCTCCACCCCCGTGGTGTATAACAACCGCGCCTATGTTGGCGTGTCTGGCGACGGCCAGTTCACCGCCTACAGCGGCCACCACATCGCGGTGCTGGATCTGAACAGCTGGAGCGTGGCATACACCGCCGCCACTCAGGGTTATCCCCAGACCAGCGGCCTGCTGTCCACCAACACCGAGGATGGCAGCGTGAACGTCTACTTCATGGACAACTATACCCCCGGCGTCATGCGCGTGATCAACGACAGCGCAAATCAGACATCCCTGAAGGGCGGCATCACCGAGAACGGAAAGAGCAACTGCGCACCCGTGGTGTTCAAGCCGGAAGGCCCCTTGGCACAGTATTGCATTTGCAGTCCTGTGGTGGACAAGTACGGTACGCTGTACTTCAAGAACGACAGCGGCAACCTGATCGCTCTGACCAGCGCGGTCAAGGAGCTGGTGGTGGCAGAAGCTCCCGAAAGCATAGATGTGGACGGGAACAAAGTTCAGGTCACCGGTGGCAAGATCGTGGCAAAGCTGGCCAACGGCATGGAGCGCGACGTGACCAAGCTGGTGACGTATCATCTTAACGATGAGCAGGAGCCGGAGGCGGTCTATACCTACGGTGCCGAGGTGGGCAACTACACGCTGTCCACTAAGACGGTGTCCCTGACCGGCGCGGCCCAGGCTGAAATCAAGATCGGCAATGGCACGACGGACGGCACCACCGCGGATGGTGTGACCACCTTCAAGGCCGGTACTTCCGCGGATGCACCTGAGATCAAGGTCACCGCTCCCACGGCTGGCTGGAAGTTGGACGCTGAGAACACCTTCACCGTGGCAAGCGACAATGACGTGGCCTGCGTGGTGCTGGTGAAGAAGGCCGACGGCACTTACCAGAAGCTGGCAGCCATCACCGGCGAGGACGGGAAGCACAGCTTCACCGCGACGCTGGCAGCAGATGACAGCATCGTTGTGGCCCTGAAGGGCGATGTGGATGGCAATGGTGAAATTGATATTGCTGATGCCATGCAAACGAAGGCCGCTTCTCTGGGTACATTGACATTGGAAGGCCAGTATGTGTACTGCGCAATGGTTGCGGGTGGTACAGAGATTGATATCGCGGACGCTATGCAGGTCAAAGCCGCTTCTCTGGGTACGCTGGGCCTAACGTGGTAACGGAAAGGATAACATAATGAAGCAGACAATAAAAAAAGCACTTTCATTGCTGCTAGCGTTGACAATGCTTTGCTCACTTTGCGGCAATGTGTTTGCGGCAGATGCAACGAAAATCAATGCCGCATTAGATAAAAGCGAGATTTCAACCAGTACACAAGAGCAGACGGTAACAGTAGAAGTGAAGCCGGAGCAGGCTATGACAGCTGCCGGCTACGGGATTCAGCTTATAGTGCCTGATGGTTGGACGATTGCAAAGATTAAAAGCAACGATTCCAATATAACAATTGATGAGGAGACCGACTGCAATCTTATTAAGGGCAATGCCAAGTATGGCACGGTCAATTGGATGACGGCAAACCTGAAAGATACCACCATCAGTGGACTTGTCACTTACACCGTTACAGTTCCTGCTAATGTTGAGGCAAATGAGTACACCTTCACAGTTACCAAAGTAAAGGTGCTGACCAACAAGGGAACGGTTGAGGTTCCCACTGAAGTTGTCAATTCGACTTTGACCCTCACCGTCAAGGACAACACCCCCGCGGCCGAGGGCTACACGGTAGCGGTGTCCGGCAATACCACGATCCAGACTGGCGAAGATGCGCAGGTCAAGCTGAACATCACCCACAGTGACGCTGCTGAGAAGAATTACGCCGCCTATTCCATGAAGGTCAGCTATAACAAGGATGTCCTGACCTACAAGAGCTTCAGCGACGCAGATGCTACCGTCACAGATGATGGAAACGGCAACCTGACCATCTACCGTTACGGCAAGGATCTGACCCTTGGCAAAAACCTGACCCTCTCCTTCGCCGGCAAGGCCGGTGGTGCTGGCGATGTAACGGTCACCGAAGCAAAGGTGGATAAGTCTGAAAACGCACTGAAGAATGCCCCTGAGGCTACTGTGACCGGATCTGCCACCATCACCGTGGGCCAGACCTACACTGTGTCCACAGACACAAGTGTTGTGGATGGTAATCCCAAAGCCGAGGCCGGCAAAGATTACACCTTCAAGCTGGTAAACGGTCTGGACGGCACTTACATGGATGTAAGCTACAAGATCGGCAATGGCGAGTTCAAGAATCTGACGCCGGTGGACGGTAAGTACACCATCCCTGCCAGTGAGATCACAGGCGACATCACCATCACTGCTGTGGGCAAGAAGTTTGACGTCACGGTGGACACCACCGCCAGCGGCGCAGGTGATGTGACCTTGACCGATGGCAGCAAGGCCACCTACGGCACGAATTACATCTTTACGCTGAACAAGGCCGATAATTATGCCTACACCGTAACGGTTACCGCGGGCGGTAAGACGGTCACACCTGCGCTGGATGCAGATGGCAAGATCTACACCATCAACGGCAAGGATATCACAGGCAACGTGGTCATTACCGTGACCAAGGAAGCGAACAAGGCTCAGATCAACTTCGCTGGCAGCGGTTCGGCCGATGTTGTGAATGGCAGTGCATCCCAGATAGTTGAACCCGGTCAGGACTTCAAGTTCTCCATTCATAAGGAAGACGGCTATGCGTACACCGTAACGGCAGCAAAGGCGGACGGTACCGAAGTCACCGTCACGGATAATGGCGACGGTACCTACACCATTGCGGGTACGGATATCGCCGCGGGTGATGTGATCACCGTCACCGTGGAAAAGAACCTCATCGAGGCCAAGTACACGATTGAAGTCAATGAGTTTGTAAAGCTCGATGCGAACGCGGAGGGCAAGGCACAGTCCGTGTTCCTGATCACCGCTAAGCTGAATGGTGATGCAAAGCTGGCCGACGGCAAGGTGCTGGCCTATGGCAATAACACCATGTTCCAGAACGCGGATCGTTACTATGGTGCCTATGCCTATCTGGTCATTTCCGATAAGTCCTTGGCAGAGGTAAAGGCTGAAGCCGAAGCGGATGGCAAGATCACCGAGGTGGAAGGCAGTGCGGAGACCTTCAATGTCAACGGCGATGTGAACGGCACCGGACTGGTGGATATCAACGACGCCCAGCTGGTGTACAACATCTACAACGCCAAGTACGACAACTTCGATGCGACCACCATGGCAATGTTCCTGGCTGCCGATATGAACGACAGCAGAACAGTCACTGTGGAGGATGCTGCCGCCGTTGTGGCGAAGATCCAGTAACCCCCTCTATAGGGTGAATACTGCCCATATCGCACATGATTTCCCCTGCCCCGAAAGGGGCAGGGGAAATACCCCGTTTTTCGGAGGTTTGTTTATGTGTCTCTTGAGACGCGGAAAAAGAGGAATAGAAACGAATTTCTGAATAAAAAGAAGCAGAAGGAGAACCACAAGATGAAGAAACTGTTATGCGCGCTGCTGGCGGCCCTGACGCTGCTGGCGGCAGTCGTCCCGGCCATGGCGGTGGACGAGAGCCAGTCGTACCTCTTTGAGCTGTCCATCGACGGCAGCGACACGAAGCAAGCCGCCCCCGGCGACGTCGTCACGGTGGCGCTGGCCCTGAAGCGTACCGACGCGGACGAGGGCTATACCATGTACGCCATGCAGGACGAGCTGTGCTACGACCCTGAATTTTTCGAGCTGGTGGAGAACAGCGCCATGACGGCGGCTTCCATCGAGACAACGGACATCGCCCTGCGGGGCGGCCTGCGGTCGTTCTACATGAACTTCGTGTCCATGGGCGGCGGCGAGAACTGGGACGCCTCCACCATGATCGGCACGTTCCAGCTGAAGGTCATCGGCACCTCCGGCTCCTCTGTGATCCGCAATACGGAGACCCGCGTCTCCACAGCAGACGGTATGGACAGCTACACCACCACCGGCCGTGACGTGACCGTGGTGGTGACGGACGAATGCACCGTGCGGTTCGAGAGCAACGGCGGCAGCTCCGTTCCGGATCAGAAGGTGAAGCTGGGCCAGAAGGTGACCCGCCCGGAGGACCCCGCCAAGGAGGGCTTCGCGCTGGTCGGCTGGTACAGTGACTTCGATATGACCAGGGAGTGGGATTTCGATAAAGACACGGTGCAGGGCAGTATGACGCTGTACGCCAAGTGGGTGGACGCCTCCCAGTTGCCCTCTCAGGGCTTCCATATGCCGCTGTGGGGCTGGCTCGCGCTGGGGGCGGTGCTGCTGGCGGTGCTGCTGCTCCTGCTGCTGCGCCGGAAGACGGTGAAGTTTGAGACCTTCGGCGGCACGGCCATCGGCAGCCGCAAGGCCAAGCGCGGCGAGAAGCTGACCCGGCCTCCCGTCCCGGAGAAGGAGGGCTGCGGTTTCGGCGGCTGGTATCAGGATACCGCCTGCACAAAGCCCTGGGACTTTGACAACGACAAGGTAGAGAAGAGCATGACGCTGTACGCTAAGTGGCTGTAAGTGTCGCATAACGAGGGATACACGATGAGAAACAGGATCATAGCCCTGCTGCTGGCCTGTGTCATGACGGTGAGCCTGCTGCCGGTCTCGGCACTGGCAGTGGAACCGTCCGACACCGCGGCGGCGCAGGAGGCAACGGTCATTACCACGGCGGAGGAATTTGCCGCCATGAAGCCGGACGGCACATACCGTCTCGGCGCGGACATCGCGGTGGACGTGCCCTATGACAGGACGTTTACCGGCAGCCTTGACGGCGCATACCACTCGGTGACGCTGGCGCTCCATGTAACGGCGGAGGATACGGCTGCGTCGTGGGGGTTGTTCCGCGCCCTGAACGGCGCGGCGATCCGGGACCTGCGGCTTGCCGGCGAGCTGGCCGCCGCAGAGGACAGCCCCGCGCAGAGCGTGGGCGCACTGGCCGGTATGGTGTCCGGTGATACCATAGTGAGTAGTTGCCGCAGCGAGGTGCAGATCAGCGTCTCCACTTCTGACAGCCATGTAGGCGGCCTTGTGGGCAGCGTCACCGGCGGTACGCTGTCCCTGACAGGCTGCGCGAATGCGGGTACGGTAAAGGCACTGAAAAGCGCCGCCGCAGGCGGCCTGCTGGGCAGCGTCTTGTCGGGCAGTGTCACGATCCTGCGGAGCTATCAGTACGGCGACGTGCTGGGCGGCGTGTGCGCTGGCGGCTTAGTGGGCCAACTGGCGGAGCAGGCGGAATGTACGGCGTCGTACAGCTATGCCGCCGTAACGTCAGCTGTGGAAAATACGGAAATCTTCTCCCTGTCGGGCTGGGGTGAGGTAAAGACCGTCAGCGGCGAAAAGGCCGGTGCACTGTGCGGCGAAGGTACGTTCAGCGCAGAGAGCAAAGCACTGTTCTGGTCCGGCAAGGCGTTCGGGACGGACGCCGTCCCTGCCGGTGGCCAGTTCGAGGAGATGGATACAAATACCGTGCTGGCAGCCTTGAACGACGGCACGGCGGCGGATGATCCCAACGGCTTCTTACTGACGGCGGAGAACGGCGGATGGCCGCTGCTGCGCTGGGAGCTGACTCAGCCGCAGGTACCGGATATGGAACTGGACAGCAAGAAGGAGACGTTGAAGTCTCAGCTTGCGGAGGTATGGAGCCAATACCACGAAGCCTCCTATGAACCGGAGGATTGGGCGGCACTGACGAAGCTCTATAACGATGCGCTGGCGGCCATTGCCGCCGCACGGACGGTGGAGGAGCTGCCGCTGCTGTCGGAGCTGATGGCGAATATGGCGGCCATCCCAGGTAAAACATATACGGAACTGACAGCGGAGGAAAAACAGGCTGCCATCCGGCGTATCCAGGTGCTATATGAGAAGTATCTGAAACAGCTGGAGGAAAAAGAAGCTGTTTTTGATGAGAGCAGCCGGGGCGTCTGGCTGTCCCTGACCATGACGGGTCGTGAGCAGCTGGACGCGGCCCGCGAGGCGCTGGAACAGCAGCAGGCCACGGCCCTGACGGCGCTGAACGACTGCAAGACCACAGCGGAAGTAGACGCGCTGGCCGAAAACTGTGAGGCTGCCATGCAGAAGATCGTGGAGGACTTACAGGTGGCCGTACAGGCCAACGACGTTCCAGAGGAAAAAAAGTGGGACGGTAAGGCTATGACCCAGCCTGCCTCCGGCAGCGGTACGAAGAATGATCCGTATCTTATCGGCACCGGTGCAGAGCTGGCGTGGTTTGCAGATCAGGTCAAGAACGGAAAGATAACGCTGTGCGCCAAGCTGACGGCTGATATCGACCTGAATGGGCTCCCTTGGACACCCATCGGCAGTTTCGGTAGCAGCAAGAATTATCAGGGCACCTTTGACGGATGCAACAGCACAGTCAATGGATTGCAAGTATCCGATAAAAGTTATGCGGGCCTGTTCGGTGTGATCGGAGCGTCCGGTGTTGTAGAGCGCCTGATCGTGGCCGGTACGATCTCCATAACAAGCGTTTCCGGTAATGGTGTCGGCGATGTAGGGGCGGGCGGTATCGCAGGCTACTGCAAAGGCACGATCTTCCAGTGTTCCTCTTCAGTGGCTATCAGCAACACCGGTATGAACTACAGCGCTGTAGTCGGCGGCATCGTGGGAAGAGCAGCAGAGGACGCCATCGTGGACAGCTGCAACAACTACGGCACGGTGGGCAGCCGCAAGAATATCAATTACGCGGGTGGCATTGTAGGCGTAGCAAGTGAAAACGCAGTGATCCGCTACTGTACCAATGGCAACGAAGGCGCAGTCAATGGCGTTCAGGGCGTGGGCGGCATTGTAGGCCTGCTGACAGACTACGCGCAGGTACGCCTGTGCGAGAACAGCAGTGCTGTACAGGGCGAGAGCCGCGTGGGCGGTATCGTCGGCTGGGTCGGCAAAGCAAATTACATTTCCGGCAATGTGCTGGACGTTATCATCATGAACGTGCTGAACAAGGCCCCTGTCAACGGCAGCAGCGGCTCCCCCGCCATGAACTATGGCACAGGCGGCATTGTGGGCTGTATCGATACCGGCAGCAACACCGGCCTCACCGGCCCATGCACCCTTTCCTATGCCTATAATACCGGCAGCGTAACAGATAACGGTAGTACCACGGCACAGGGTGTCGGCGGTATCGTGGGCGATTGGCACGGCGGCGAGATCCGGCATGTGCAGAGTGCGTCTGCCAATATGCTGTGGGGCATGGTGGATATGGCGAATACCAACAGCCACGACGCGGCCCGTGTGTCCTGCGTGACACCTTCCTTCACCATGGCCAGCGGCAGCTGGGATAAGGTCAGCGCCACAGCGCAGCTGCTGGCAAAGCTGATCCGTCCCGGCGACGAGAAGTACGGAATCTATGGCACGGAGCAGAGTATCCGCTATAACGGCATTGTGCTGTCGTACATAGAGCGCATCGAACTGGCCGACGGCGACGCGGACGCGCTGGTGCAGGAATGTGAGGAGCAGCTTGCCACGGTGCTGAGCGGTACGGATGCCGGTGGTGAGCAGTTGCTGGCCGATCTCCACGCCTATGTGGACAGCCGCGTGTACGCGGCGGAGGAACAGGCGAAGGTCAACGAGCTGCTGGCGGCGGCAGAGGAAGAGATCAAGGCCGCCAAGTCCATTGCGGACATTGATAATATCCGGCTGAAATATCTGGGTGAGGATGGCAAGCTGATTCAGGTCATCACCTACCCAAAGAAGGCACAGCAGGATCTTTATAACAAATTCATCACCAATAAGAAGTATTCTCAGGAGGACATGACCACGCTGCTGGCCGCCTATGAGGGCTGGAAGCTGAAGCTGGATCAGGCTGCCTCCGCAGAGGAAATCGAGATCATCAAGGCCGACGCCGGAAAGGCGCTGACCGACCTGACAGCCACCTTCACGGAGGGCGAGACGGCACCGGATATGGACGCGGCGGCAGCGGCGGCTCTGCAAAAAGCCCGCGATACGGCGCAGCAGGAGCTGGATACACTGGCGCAGCAGCACATTGCGGAGCTGACAGCCCAGCTGGGCGACATCAGCAGCTTCGATGAAGAACGCCAGAAGCTGCTGACCGATGCGTTGGAGCGCGGCAAAACCGCCATTGAAACGGCGGCAGCAGTGGAGTTGGACGATCTGAGCGACTATGCCGCCATCGAGCAGGCGCGGCAGGAAGGCCTGGCTGCCATCGAACAGGCATATACCTCCGCCAGCGGCAAGCTGAAGAAACTGCTGGATTCCGCCCGTGCCGAGGACGGCTGGAATGGCATCACCACCAGTCAGCCCCATGGCAAGGGTACAGAGGACGAACCCTACCAGATCGGCACGGCACAGGAGATGGCATGGCTGGCCTATGCGGTGAATAACCAGATGGAGAGCGAGGGCTACTGCGCAGTGCTGACAGCAGATATCGACCTTGGCTATTGCCAGTGGCCGGTTATCGGCGTCCTCAGCGGCAACGGTCAGCGTGCCTATACCGGCACCTTTGACGGACAGGGCCACACGGTGTCCGGCCTGAATATCACATCGTTGGGTGGTCGCCAGAAGCTGGGCCTGTTCGGCGTGGCGCAGGACGCGGTCATTGAGAACCTGACAGTGCGAGGCAGTATCGAACTGACCGGAGTCAAATCTTACGATATGACGGCAGGCTATATCATCGGCGGAGTGCTGGGCAGCGGCGAGGGCGGCGGCGTGACCATCCGCAGCTGCGTGTCGCAGGTAGATATCTCCGTCTCCTTCGCCAACGATCAGAAAGCCCAGAATTCCGCAGTGGGCGGTCTGGTAGGCCGTCTCTCCGGCAGCGGCAGCCATGAGATCACGAATTGCCGGAATGAGGGCCGGATCTATACCGCCTTCGAGCCGGGCGCCTACTATCTGGGTGGTTCCGGCGGTAACGGCGGGCAGGCCGGCATCGTGGGCTTTATCAGCGCCGGCGCACGACTGGAGCGCTGCGTCAACGCCGGCGAGGTCTACGCAGGCCGCGCCGCAGGCGTGGGCGGCATCGTGGGAAACGCGGGCAGCAGCGGCACGGAGGTGACGCTGTCCCAGTGCGCCAATCAGGGCGCGGTGTCCAACGATACTGCGGCGGTGCTGCTGAACAAGGGCGGCACCGGCGGCGTCCTGGGACTTGCCGCGGCGGGGACCGTAACGGTTCGCAGCTGCTACAACACCGGCAGCGTGGCGGGCAGCACCATCGTGGGCGGCATTCTGGGCGGCGAGCGCGGCGAATACTCCGCCAACGCTCAGTACGGCTGCCGGGGCCTGACGCTGGAGAACTGCTACAACGCAGGCGGCCTGCTGGTGGGCACGGCCACCGTTCGGGTGGGCGCGCTGGCGGGCTACCCACTGGACGGCCGGTACTACACGGGACTGACGGTGCGCAAGGGCGCCAGCCGGTTCGTGATGGGCTGGAAGTGCAGTCAGGGCGACAGCGTGAAGGAAAGCGCGGTGCTGACGGCGGATACGCTGTTTGAGGGACTGGTGGACAGCATCGGCGGCGTCAACAGCGGCTATCCCCTGTTTGACTGGCAGCTTCTGGAGCAGCAGAGCCGCGAAGAGGTGGTCAGCTATCTGAACGACCGCTATGAGCGGGAGATCAAGCCTATCGCCACCGTGGCCCAATGCCAGGAGATCGAAAAGCTGCTGGCCGAGGCGGCGGAGGCCCTCCGCACCGCCAAGACCACAGCAGAAATGGCCGCCGCCTATGAAAAGGTATTGGCCCGCATGAGCGCGGACGACCTGCTGGCGGCAGCAAAGGAAGCCGCGCAGAAGCAGCTGGATAAGCTGTATGGCAGCGCAAAGAAGAATTATAAGGATATTGCAGAACAGCTGAACAAGCTGTATGAAACACAAAAGGCCGCCATCGGGGCCTGTACCAAGTCCGCGGATACGGACACGGAGCTGGATCGGTTTTCTGCCGGTGTGGTGGATCTGCTGATCACGGCACGGGTCAAGACCGGCGTGACCATGAAGGAGCTTTCCGCCACGCTGCCGGAGGTAACGGCGGCCTACAAGGAGCTGACCGCGGCGCAGAAGGAGATGCTGGTCAACGGCAAAAAGCTGACGGATGCGCAGAACCTGCTGGCCACCTATGAGCGTGATCTTGAATCGCTGAAGCAGTGGGAAACCAGCGATAAGGACAAGTATTCCGCAGTGAAAACCGAGCTCGGCAAGCTGGCAGCGGAGACCCGTACAAAGCTGGAAGGCTGCACAAGTGCCGCCGGCATGACCAGGGTGTTGAACGACTATTCTGCCGGTGTGGCACGTCTCCTGCTGGAGAAGCTCAACTTCACCGCAGGCAAGACCACGCTGGGTGAGCTGAACAAGCTCTCTCAGGTGATCGAGCAGGCATCTGCTGCCATCAACGGTCTGACCGAGGAACAGAAAGCCCTGCTGGAGAAGGCTCAGGTGGCAAACTGCGCCGCGGCCAAGGAGCTGCTGGCCGTTTACACAAAGGCCGTGGAGAATCTGGACAAGTGGAGCAGCGAGGATCAGAGTAAGTATACAGACCTGAATACAGCGCTGAACAGTCTGGCCGCGACTGCCCGCAAGGAGTTGGAGGCCAGTGTGGATAGGGACGGCGCGGCCAAGGCGCTGAACGGCTACTGCGCCGGGGTCGTCATGGAGCTTATCAAGAGCATCGGCAAGGTGAACGAGGTCATGACCAGAACGGAAGCCGATGCGGTCAAAAAGAAGCTTCAAGCTGTGCAGGACGCCTATAATAAGCTGACGGCGGAGCAGAAGCAGATGGTGACCAATTACGCCGACTTGCAGGCTGCGGCGGCTGCCTATCAGACCTACGAGACGAATTACGCGGCAGCCAAGGCGGCAGAGGATCTGATCAAGGCAATCGGTACGGTGACAAAGGACAGCTATGACGCCATCCAGAAAGCAACCGAGGCCTATAACAAGCTGACGGCTACACAGAAGAAGCTGGTGGACGCCAAGCTGGTGCAGCAGTTACAGGATGCCTCTGCCCGCTATAAGGAGCTGCTGGAGCAGACCACCGACGCAAACGGCGAGAAGGTACCGACCGACCAGCTGTTGGTACCGGATGAGGTACAGACGGAGGACACGCAGCCCTTCGATTGGAGCATCGTCTGGATCAGCCTGGGTATTCTGGCGGCGGCAGGCGTTATTACCTTTGTGATCCGCTGGTTTATCGCCATGCGGCGTGCCAAACAGAAGAAAGAAACGTAATACCCGCAAGAAGGGGGAGGTGAAACACCGCCCCCTTCCTGTGGCGTTTACAGAAGGAGCGTGAAACATGAAAAAAAGGCTGGGAAGCGTCATACAGACCGCTGTTTCCCTGCTTCTTTGTCTGGCCACGGCGCTGTGCGTGACGCAGCTGCAAATCGGCCGCGCACCCCAGGAGGAGGCCCACGCGGCGTCCCGTATGCTGCTCTCGCAGGGTGAGGTGCTGTATGACGGCGACCGCATCGCGGGTATGGACAGCGCCAATGACGGCGAGGATCAGGAAAATGATACGCCGGACGAACCGGATACACCGGATGAGTCGGATACGCCAGAGGATCAGCAGACCGAGCCGGCTCAGACGTCGGAGAACGACCGGCAGGATCCCCAAACGCCTGATGAGGATACTCCCTCCTCCGGCGACGGTACAACGTCAGAGGGCCGGGGCAATATTGATGACATCCTGGACATTGTGGATAACGGCGGCGGCTCCGGTGGGCAGATCCCTGACCGCACCCCCACTGACGCCATCACTGTCCCGGAGGTCAAAGATCCCGCGGCCTACTTCACCACCAGTATCATCGACGGTTCGACGGTGGAGAGCGAAACCTATGGCTTCTCGATTCAGCACCTGACCACTCTTGAGGTCACCGGGATGTCTGCGGCGGTGAATGGGAAGGAATATCTATTCCCGGCCAACAGCCGCTATATGAATGTACGTCTGGCAACAGGGGCCAATACCATTACGGTCAGCGTGAACTACCGCGAGGCGGATGGCAGCACTGTTTGCGCGTCCAAGAGCTACACGGTTTATTACGCACAGGCAGGAGAGCTGATCATCGTTGCCAAGCGGGTGTCAGACAATAAACCCCTGAACGAGCTGGCAACTGTTACAGATGGTGAACTGACCTTTACCGCCAGTATGGTGCAGGACGGCAATGAGTACCCCGTGCAGTCCGTAACGCTGAACGGAAGGACGCTGACGGGTATCGGCGATACCTATACGGCCAGTCTGAACTCCGGAGCGAACACGATCCGGATCAAGGGAAGCTATCAATCTTCCTCCGCCGAGGAGACCTATACCATCACATACAACGCCAATGCCTTCCGGATCAAAACCAGTATTTCCGATACCGTCATTGACGACAATAGGGCACAGAGTTCTGCTTCCTTTGAAAAGGTGACAGTGGACAGCGAACGGTATCGTTTTTGGCTCCAGCTGATCCAGAGCACCGGTAAGGAATCTATCGACCGCGTCCGTGTCCACGTCGGCACCGGCACCCTCTCCCTGACCCAAGACAGCGACGGCTGGTATACCGTGGACATGGGCCGCGAGGACCGGATGCTGTATATCGACTACAAGGATTCCCTAGGGCAGCCTAAAACTTATAAGTATCAGCTGCATTTCCAACGCAACGCGGAGGATACTCCGGAGGATCGTCAGCCTACGATCTCGCCCGAGATCGAAATGGACGGCACCATCATCGGCCTGACAGACGGCCTGACACTGAAGAACCCGGATGTCATCCTGCTGGTGGATGGCCACAGCTATACCGGTAAGCAGCTCTACTCCAACAACTACACCGTGTCGGTGAACGGTATGGTGGTGCCTGCGCCGGTGAGCCAGTCCGGAAGTAAGTTCGGCTATTCCACCTATCTCTCCAACGAGGGCGCCAATACCATCACCATCACCGCCACGGACGCGGACGGCTATTCCGCCACCCGCAGCTGGACGGTATACTATGAAAACGGCGACATCACCGTCACCGTCAGCGTAGAGGCCACCACCGTGGGCTTGGGGTATCTGGTGCCTCCCACGGAGGTAACGGTGCCGGGCGGCACGGACGCCTGGTCCATCGTGGAAAAGGTGCTGACGGAGAACGGCTACGGGACCAGCGGCAGCGGCAGCTATCTGTCCGCCATCCAGCGCAGCGGCATTTGCAGCGGCTTTTTCATCGATTCCGAACTGATGGAGCTGATCATGGCCGACGGCATGGACGAGAACGGTGCGGGACTGGATCCCCAACCCTTCTCCATGGACAGTCTGGGTGAATTTGACTTCTACCGCTGGTCGGGCTGGATGTATTCCTATAACGGCAGCTATCCCGGCTACGGCATGAACGTCTGTAAGCCCCAGGACGGCAGCGTGATCCGTGTCCGCTATACGCTGGCCCTGGGCAAGGACATCGGCGGCTTTACCAGCGCCAGCGGCAGCTACGGCGTTTCCAGCGGCAACTATTATAAAGAATGGTAAGAGGAGAAAAGCAGATGAATACCAGCGTAGAAAAGATCCTGAATGAAGTGAAAAAGGTCATCGCCGGTAAGGACGATGTGCTGGAAAAGATCATGATGACGGTCCTCTCCCGCGGCCATGTGCTGCTGGACGACGTGCCCGGCACCGGAAAGACCACCACCGCACTGGCCTTCAGCCGTGCGCTGGGTTTGCAGTACGGGCGTATCCAGTTCACGCCGGACGTGCTGCCCTCGGACATCGTGGGTTTCTCCATGTACCATAAGGAGAGCGGCAGCTTTGTCTATCAGCCCGGCGCAGTCATGACCAACCTGCTGCTGGCCGACGAGATCAACCGCACCTCCAGCAAGACCCAGTCGGCGCTGCTGGAGGTGATGGAGGAGCGTCAGGTCACCGTGGACGGCCAGACTCACAAGCTGCCCGACCCCTTCGTGGTCATTGCCACCCAGAACCCGGTAGGCTCTGCCGGTACGCAGCTGCTGCCTCAGGCGCAGCTGGACCGCTTTATGGTGCGGCTGGAGATGGGCTATCCCGATTTTGCAAGTCAGGTGAACATCCTCCGGGACCGCCAGACCGGCGATCCGCTGGAGGCGGTGGCCACCGTATCCTCCGGCCTCGACCTGCTGACCATGCAGGCGCAGACTCGGCAGGTACATATGGCGGACGCCATGCTGGAATACGTCACCAGTCTGGCGGAGGCCAGCCGCAGCCACCCGCTGGTGGTGCTGGGCGTCAGCCCCCGTGGTGCGCTGGCGGTGTGCCGCATGTGCAAGAGCCGGGCCTTTATGGAGGGCCGCGACTATGTGCTGCCGGACGATGTGGCCTATATCTTCGCGGATGTGTGCGCCCACCGTCTGATCCTGTCGCCCAAGGCGAAGATCACCGAGACCACGGCCAAGGACGTGTTGGCAGAGGTGCTGCAGCAGGTCGCGCGGCCTGACCATATCTGAGCGATGGCAAAGAATCGGATCATCTTTACACTCTGGCTGCTGCTGTGGCTGGCGACATGGGCACAGGGCAAGGGCAACATGGCGGCGTGCATCCTCATCGGCACAGTGGCCTGCGCCGTAATGGAGATCATCATCGCATTTATGCTGCGCAAAAAGCTGACGGCGGAGCTGTCAGCCGGTATCTCCTGCCGCAAAGGTGAGGAACTGCCGGTGACAGTCACGGTACGCAACAGCGGCGTATTCAGCTGCCTGCGGGTGCAGGCGGTGGTTTGCTGCCGCGATCTGCTGACCGGCGAGGAGACACGCGCCACGGCCCGCTTTCCCGTCAGCGGGAAAAGCGAGGCGCAGGCGGTCTGCGACTTCCGCCCCCGGCGCTGCGGCAAGCTGGCGCTGACGCTCTCCGAATTGCGGGTCTTTGACCTGTTCGGCCTTGTGGGCGCGAAAAAGACGGTGGCTCTGTCGGCTCCGTCTCTGGTGCTGCCGGATATCTATCCGGTGGAGCTGTCGGTATCGGAGCGGCAGAGTCCCGATATGGACAGTGACGAATACTCCATGTACCATCCCGGCGACGATCCCAGCGAGACGTTTGCCCTGCGGGAGTATCTGTCCGGCGACCGGATCAAGAGCATCCACTGGAAGCTGTCGGAAAAGACGGATCACCTGATGGTGCGGCAGCTGGGCCTGCCGGTGAACAATTCCATTCTGCTGGTGCTGGACAACAGCGCCGACACCGCGCCCTCCGCCGCTGAGCGGGAGGCGCTGGGCGAGGCAGTGGTCTCCGTGTCCGCCGCGCTGTGCGAGGCGGGACTGCCCCATCAGGCGGCGTGGCTGGATCGCGAGACCATGGAGCCACAGCTGTGCGCCATCGGCAGCATGGAGGAGCTGACCCAGGCGCTGTCCGGTCTGCTCTCGGCGGAGACGGAGCCGGATGAACAGACGGTCACGCAGCGTCTGGCAGAGGAGCAGGGACTGGACTATGCCCATGTGGCGGCGCTGTCTCTGCGTCCGGAGGAAGAGGAGCTGTATACCGCCTCCGGTGCGCCGGTGGCGCATTTGACCGTATCGGAGAATGTGCTGAAGAGTAAGGAGGGGATCTATCTTGTGCTTTAATGCCCGTTTTCGCGGACTTCTGGCCGCGTCCCTCCTGACGGCGGCTCTGATGGGACTGATGATCTCCCTGTTCTCTCTGCCGGTATTCTTTCTCTGGCCGGTGCTGCTGGGGATTCTGGCGGCGGCCACCGTGTGCATGATGGACGGCGCACGGCTCTCGTGGCTGCCTGCCGCCGCATGGATGGCGGCCTGCCTTCTGACGGTGCTGGTGCTGCTGGGTACTGTGACCAACGGCCTTGCCCAGCTGCTGGACGATGTGCTGAAGGCGTGGCAGCAGCTCCATGCCCGAAACTATACCAACTTTCTGGCGCAGGAGGATGGCAATACGGGCCTGACGGTGGTGCTGTGCATGCTGGGGGTGCTCTGCGGACTGTGGAGCATCCACTATGTGCGGCAGCCCAGCGGTCTGCGGTTCTGGCCGCTGGCGGTGATTCTGGCCGCGGCGGCGATGCTGTTCGCACCTATGGTCTCCGTATGGTGGCTGCTGCTGGCGGCATTAACAGTACTCCTTTTGTACGCGGCGCATTTCGGCGGCGGAAAGCAGTATTCGTCCGCCGCGCTGCGGACATGGGGACGGCTGGCGGCGGTGCTGCTGGTATGTGTGACGGTGCTGGGCGGCTGGAATCAGGATGCCGCCCGCCCTGCCGCGGTGGAGACTGCCACGAATTGGGCGGCGGAGCAGGTGGATACCCTGCGCTACGGCAGCAGCGCGGGACTTCCGGAGGGCGATATGATCAAGGCCGGCCCCCGGCAGCTATCCGGGGACACCGTGCTGGAGGTCACCATGACCCAGCCTACCTCTTACTATCTCCGGGGCTTCGTGGGCGAGGCGTATGCCAACAGCCGCTGGAGCACGCTGGACAGCAAGACCCTCAGCGAGGCCGCGGATACCTTTTACTGGCTGCATCAGGACGGGTTTTACGCCCAGAGCCAGCTGACCACAGCGGCGCAGGCCGGTGTGCCGGACGCGCTGCGCTATGACAACACCGTGACGGTGCAGAACGTCGGCGCGTCGGGAAAGTATCTCTATGCGCCCTATGAGCTGCTGGTGGGCAGCGATGTGCTGGACGCGGCGCAGATCGGCGACCGTACCCTGCTGGCAAGCGGCCTGCGGGGACAGCGGACGTACAGCTTCCACGCCAGCGACAATATCATCACCCAGTACCAGCGGCTTGCTGCGGCACTGCTGGAGGAGACGGAGCAGACCAACGCCTTTCTCAATACAGAGGCGGCCTATAACCGCTTTGCCTATGACCACTATACGGACATCCCTGATGATGTTCGTGGTTTTCTGGAGGAGAAGCTGGGCGGCTATCAGAAAGACGAGGGGCAGGTACACTTCGATTACCAGCGGGCCAAGCAGAACATCCTGTTCTATCTGACCACCTACATCACCTATGAGGAGAATGTCCTGCCCATTACGGGCGGCGACTTCGCCCTGACTTTCTTGGACGGCACCCAGAGCGGCTATGACGTCCACTACGCCACTGCCGCGGCGCTGATGTTCCGCTACTATGGCATCCCCGCCCGCTATGTGGAGGGCTATCTGGTGACCAAGGATGACGCGGCCCAGATGAAATCCGGCCAGACGCTGAATGTGGGCGGGAACCGCGCTCACGCATGGGTGGAGTACTATCAGGACGGCTTGGGCTGGCTGCCCTTCGAGGCCACGCCCACCTATTTCTCCGCCATGGAAAAGGCGGAGCAGTATCAGAATATTTCCGGCCTGGTGGGACAGGCGCCGCTGGACTATACGGCGGATAATCTGGATGACGCGGAGCTGGAAAACCCGGTGACGGAGGCCCTGCGGGAATTCTGGCTCAAGCACCGGCTAATCATTCTGCTGACGCTGGCGGTCCTGCTGGCGGCGGGCATGGTGGGTTTGCTGGTGGGCTGGCTCATCTTCGAGCGGCGCAGGACGAAAAAGCGGAAGGAAGGCTTTTTTGGCGCGGACGCGGCGGCGTCCATCGACGCCATCTTCCGATACATGATGGACGTGCTGCGCGCCCGCGGCATGGCGGCAAAGAACTGCCCGCCTGCGGACTATGTGTCCTATATGGATGAGGATCTGCGGGAGGAATACCTGACGGCGGCCAGGCTGTGGCAGGAGGCTCGGTTCAGCGGTAAGCCCATGGAGGAGTTGCAGCGCCGGCAGGTGCTGCGCCTGAAGGACGAGATATGGGAACGCACCTGGCACAGCGCCAGTCTGAAGGAGCGGCTGCGCCTGAAATATGTGGAGTTCCTGTAAGAGAAGGGAGAAACCGATATGAAAGTATGGAAAAGATCGCTGCCGGTATGGCTGCTGACACTGGTCATGCTGCTGACCGCCTGCGGCACGCCGTCCCAGCCCG
>ENA-OQQW01000253-OQQW01000253.1-human-gut-metagenome-genome-assembly--contig:-NODE-253-length-38786-cov-6.479435_pt1 | contig 38786 bp, 33 predicted proteins | sample MGYA00243234_ERZ505098 | MGnify/ENA primary metagenome ERZ505098 (study PRJEB26097, sample SAMN02712086) | human gut metagenome | biome: Gut microbiome | host: Homo sapiens | place: Denmark: Copenhagen... | reverse complement strand
CCGCAGCTGCCGGAGCGGTGCTTAAGCCGCTAGGCGGGAATTGTGCGGTGTTGCCTTAGTGAATCAATTCCGAGAACAGCGGGCAAAGCACGGCGGTCATGATACCGGCCACAGCAACGGAAAGGCCGCTCATCGCGCCTTCCACTTCGCCGATTTCCAGCGCCTTGCTGGTGCCCACGGCGTGGGACGCCGTACCAATGCCGATGCCTTTGGCAATGGGGTTGGTAATGCGGAACACCTTGCAGACGGTTTCCGCCGCCAGCGCGCCCACAATGCCGGTCAAAATCACAATGGCGCCCGTCAGGGTGGCAATGCCACCCAGCTCGCGGGAAACATCCATGCTGATGGCAGTGGTAACGGACTTGGGCAGCAGGGTGATGTACTGCTCATGGTTCAGGTCCAGCAGCAGGGCCAGTGCCAGCACGCTGAACAGACTGGCCATAACTCCGGCCAGCACACCGGCCACAATGGCCACCAGATTTTTGCACAGCAGATCCCATTTTTCATACAGCGGCACTGCCAGGCTGACCGTTGCGGGCAGCAGCAGGTAGCTGACGGGCGAAGCGCTGGCAGCGTATGTATCATAGGGGATGTTCAACACGCTGAGCACCACGATGACAAACGCCGTGCCCAACAGCAACGGGTTGAACATTGCCTGACCAGTGCGCTTGTTGATGAGCACCCCCAGGCCGAACGCAGCCAGCGTGAGCAGCACGCCCCATACGGCGGAAGATTCCAGAACTTGTGTGATCATTACTTTTTCTCCTTCCGCTCTGCCAGGCGCTGGGTCACGCAGCCGGACACCGTCATGACCAAAATGGTAATGGGGATCAAGGCCAGCAGCACCGGCACCAGCATGGCCTGTAAATCCGCCCACAGATCCATCACACCCGCAGCCGCCGGAACAAACAGCAGCGGGAAAATGCCGGTCAGAAACAGCGCCGCCGTGCGCACTTGCTCCAGTTTGACCACCCCAAAGCGCAGCGCCGCCAGCAGCAGCATCAGCCCGTACACGCTGGCCGGGATGGGCAGCGGCAGCACCAGGTGGCAAACCTCCCCCGCAAAGCAGAATGCCGCAATGCGGGCAAATTCAAATATCAGTTTCATTTATGCTTTCCTCTTTTGTCCGGCAGTGCCCCCACTACCGCCCTGCGTAAAACAAGACACCTTATCGTTATCTTTTTTGCTTTTCCGGGCTGCACAGACAGCCCGGCTCTCATTTTTTCATGCTTCACAAGTATAGCAGACTCCCCCACCGGGGGCAAGGTCAATTTTTGACATGTTTGACAAATATGCAGGTGTTTTTTTGCATATTGTGACGAATCGTTTCGCCGCGCGTATCGCTCATTCTGTTTTGTTTTTCGATAAATATACAAATTGTATTTTTTGTGTTTTGTTTCCAACTACAATAAATCCCTGCCCGGGAACCATCCGGACAGGGATTTGAAGGAGAAACGCAGCTTATTGTGTTCATGGTTCCCCTGCCTCCGTTTTGGCGCAGCCGGCGTTCCGCATACGCGGCTGCACAGCAGGCCGGGGTTCTTGTTCACTCTGCTTTGGTAATAATCAAACGGTTGTCAGCAGGGCTTTGCAGCTGCCCGTTAAAGCATAGGCACCGCTGCCCGCCGTGATAAAGAAACTGTCGCCCTTTTTTGCCTGCACCGTTTCGCCGCCGCAGGTCAGGCGCCCCTCCCCTTCGGTAATCAGGAGCGAAACAAAGGACGTCTCGTCCGCCGTGCCGGTGTAACCACCTGCCACCACATCCACGGTAAAGTAATCGCACTTTGCCAGATGGGGGCTGAAATCATGCTGTTCCGGCGGGGTACGGCGCATTACCTCCAGCGCCTGCTTTACATGCAGCGCGCGCGGTTTGCCGTCCGCCCCCACGCGGCCGTAATCGTACACACGGTAGGTCACGTTGGAGTTCTGCTGCACTTCAACCACCACAACACCCTTGCAGATAGCATGCAGCGTGCCGGACGGGATAAAGAAGCAATCGCCTTTTTTCACCGGCACGGCGTTCAGCACCTCGGTCAGGGTATTGTTCCGGATGCGCTCTTCCAGTTCTTCCCGGCTGATTTCATGGTCAAAGCCGTAATACAGGAACGCGCCCGGTTCACAGTCCAGCACATACCACATCTCGGTCTTGCCGTACTGGTGTTCGTGCTCCAGCGCATACTCGTTGGAGGGGTGTACCTGGATGGAAATGCTATTCTTGGCGTCAATGAACTTGGTCAGAACGGGGAACATTTCAAACTTTTTGCAGTCTGTTCCCGCCGCTTCCGGGTGGGCGGCCAGGTAGTCCGCCAACATGGTGCCGTCCGGCAGATAGCTGGGGCCATCGGGATGGCAGGAAAGCACCCAGGCTTCCGCCAGCGGGTTCAAATCGCTCTGCACGCCAAAGTCGGTGCGCAGGCGGCTGCCACCCCAAAGGTAATCCTTGCAGGATGGGGTCAGTTTTAGAATTGACATTGTCGATTTACCTCATTATATCACAGCACATTATAAAATGATAGGGTCATATCGCGGAATCATTTTCAGGTTGACGCACAATTTTTGCGCATTACACTTTGTGCAGGTACCACAGCTTTGCGGGCACCTGGCCGTAATCGCCGGGCAGAGGCAGACCAAGGGTCTGCAGCATAAAGCCGGTGTACCGTTTCCCTGCCTCATCCCGATAGGCTGCAGTCTCCTCCAGCCCCTGCAGAATCAGACGCGGGCAGGGTTTTCCACGGCCATTCAGGGCGCTGCCAGATGCCGTCCACAACTTCCGGGCGGGGGGCGAAATTCAGGCAAAAGCTAGCCGCACCGCGCAGGGTCAACGGCCCGCCCCACGGCACCGGGAACTGCGCGCCGACGCTGACATCCAACACCAGCAAAGCCAGCAGCGCCAGCATGGGCAGCCAGGTTGCGCCAGGGTGGACGCCCCCGCCGGGGCCACGGGCACACGATATTACCGGTCTTGCTGATTGAGATATGCCTGATTTTTTTCGATCAGCGCCACACGCTGGGCCACGCAGTCACGGCTGCGCAGCGGGTCTGCGGGGTTTTTGAATGCAAAGTCCAAAAGCTGGCCAATGGTCGTGGAAGCAACGTGCAGGCGCGTATCACTGGCGGCATAATAAATATACACCTTACCGTCATCATCCGCAATAGCACCATTGGTAAATACCACGTTGGAAACATCGCTGACGCGCTCCCAGCCACGCGGCGCGATCAAAAATCCGGCCGGTTCGGCAATCACTTTCCAGGGCTCTTTCAAATCGGTCACAAACAGGTAGATCACATAGCGCAGGCCCTTCGCAGTGTTGCGCACGCTATGGGCAATGTGCAGCCAGCCCCTGTGCCGTCTTGATGTAGGTCGCGCCCTCGCCGTTCTTGCCTTCGGTGATGGTGTGGCAACGGCGGGTCAGCAGGGCGTCCAGCTTTGCCTGCTGGCGGTAAAATTCAGAGTGCAGTTTACACATTGACATCGGGGTTCCTTCTCATGAGTTCCATGCACATCCGGCCATTGTGGTAAGGGCACTTCCACGGCTCCACAATGAGCTTGTGGGCGGGGGTGCCGTATTTATCCGTCTGCCAGAACCATTCGCTGCCGGGGCGGGTATCGACCATCTTATCCAGGATAAAATGGTACACATCGGCGGCAGCAGCGGCATAGCGGTGTTCAGCGGTTTTCTGGTATACACCATTTTTCAACCGCTGGCCGCCAAAGATTTCGCCTGTAAATCATATTGAGGGGGTGTAAATCCATTTCCCCATATGGTATGATAATATCAAATTCTTTTACATCGAGATCCACCCGAGGGCATTCGCCACAGAACTTACCAGAATGATGGCAGCAAACACCGGGCAAAGGGTGCGGATCATAAAATTGAAAACCTTTTTTCGGCGGAAAGGTTGACCATTCTGGGTCACCTCTTCCTCAATCTTTTCCACGCCGATCACGCTGGTCACCAGCAGGCAGGTTGCAATGGCCGCAATGGGCATCATAACTGAGTTTGTCAGGAAGTCGAAAAAGTCAAGGAACTGCATCCCGATAACGGTCACGCCCGACAGCGGACCATAGCCAAGCGCCGACAAGCTTCCAAGCAGCACCATAATAATCCCAATCACTGCCGCAGCCTTTTTGCGGCTCCATCCCAGTTCATCCTCAAAAGTCGATACTGCGCTTTCTGTCAATGCAATAGAGCTTGTCACCGCTGCAAACAGCACCAGCACAAAGAACAGCACGCCCACCAGCGAACCAAGTTCCATGCTTTCAAAAACTTTCGGGATCGTAATAAACATCAGTGCGGGACCGGCCTGCAGGGTGTCCGGGTCACCACCAGAGAACGAAAACACCGCCGGAATGATCATCAACCCGGCCATCATTGCAATCAGCGTATCAAAAATCTCAACGTTCTTGGTAGATCCCTCAATGGACACATCTTTTTTCATGTAAGAGCCGAATGTTACTAAAATACCCATTGCGATGGACAAAGAATAGAACATCTGGCCCATGGCTGTAACCACTGTCATCCATGAAAAATTGGCCGGATTCGGTACCAAAAAGTACTTCACTCCTTCCAGCGCACCGGGCCGTGTTACTGAATAAGCTGCAATAATTACTGATAACACCACCAGTACCGGCATCATCATCCGGGAAACACGCTCCACACCATTGCGGACACCGGCAAAAATGATGCCCAGTGTAAGCAGGGTAAAGAGCAGGAATACGATTTCCACCGAAGCGCCATTGGCGATGAAAGAGGAAAAATACCCATCCTGTGCCAGCTCACTGCCATGACCGGTAATATACCCCACCAGATACTTGATAACCCAACCGCCAATAACCGAATAATACGGCACAATCAAAATGGGAATTACCGCGTTGATCCATCCTCCAAATGCACGCCAGCGTCCCTTTCCAGAAGCTGCAAAGGCCCCAACCGGACTTTTCCGGGTCATCCGTCCCAGCGCTGTCTCTGCCATAATCATTGTATAGCCAAAGGTGACCGCCAGCAGAATATAAATCAGCAGAAAAATTCCACCGCCATATTTTGCCGCCAGGTATGGGAACCGCCAGATATTGCCCAAGCCAACCGAGGCGCCGGCTGCCGACAGGACAAAGCCAAGTTTGCCGGAAAATGAGCTCCGGCCGCTGTGTTGTTTTTCCATTTATTTTTTCTCCTTACCATTTTCACACTATTATTTTAGTGTAACATAACCGCCAAAAAACTGCAATCTACGCCACAAACAATCGCTTTCATAGGGAGGGGCAAAGTCGTTGCTTTTATATTCCTGTCTGCCATTCTATAAAAAAGCTTCCACCTTACGGCAGAAGCATTTCTTTGGTGGGCTATCCAGGGGCCCAACACCCACGGACTAATGAACAGTCCACTGGACTGTTCATCACCTCGCTCTCGCTCGGCCGTCCTTTCAAGTCCTGCATGGCCTTTTTATAAAAAAAGCTTCCACCTTACGGCAGAAGCATTTCTTTGGTGGGCCATCCAGGACTTGAACCCGGGACCAAGCGGTTATGAGAATCACGAAAATCTTAAAATCCCGTTTTTCTTGTGCAACAGTGACAAATAGCATCGGCGCACGAGCAAGAGGCATTAGTTATTATGACGGATTTTTTAGTCCTATTTCGTAGTGAAAATCAGACTAAATCGCCAGGTTCATCGCCAGAAAAAAAGCTGGCGACGAAAATCGCCAAAAAAGACTCATTTGGTGCGATTTTGGCGATGAAAAAAGCTACTGTGGATTCGAGGCTTTTATGCCCCACCGTTTTTCTCATTATAAATCGTTCATTTTAGAATGTCAATATCGCCAACAAGGGGGAAGTGTACCATTTTAGTAGAATACCGACCCAGTGTTCCTCTCCCCCACACCCCCTCTCCAGCTGGCTGAAGAAACAGCCAACTGAAAAAGAGAATATCGGCTCTTATAAGCATCTTACCTGTCCACAGGCAAGGTGCTTTTTTAATTTCAAAAATCGGAGGTCATCATGGGCAAATATCAAAAAAATATTGAGGCTGCACGGCGCATCAGCGTCATGCAGTACCTTGAAACCTACCATCCCGGCGAGCTTGTCCGCAAAACAGACAAGGAGTATTGCACCAAGACGCACAGCAGCCTTGTTATCACGCCCGCAAATGGGCTGTTTCACTGGTTTTCGCAGAGCAAGGGTGGCAACAATGCACTCGACTATCTGGTAAAGGTTGAGGGCATGGACTTTGTCTCGGCGGTACGGTTGTTGAGTGCAATGGCTCCCGCGCCTGTTTCTATTCAGACGGCTAAGGCTTCTTCTCCCCAGCAACACACGACCCGCCCGTTTGAGTTACCCACCGCAGATCGAAACACCGAAGCTGCAACGGCCTATCTGATGCACCGTGGCATCAGCCCGAAAGTGCTGCGCTACTGTGTGGGTAGTGGAATCCTATACCAAACTACGCGCGGCAACTACCGCAACTGCGTTTTTGTGGGCAAAGATGAAAACGGCGTACCGCGCTCTGCTTTTCAGCGCGGCTGTCAAGGCAGCTTTCGCGGAGATGTCGCGGGCAGCCAAAAACAGTATGGCTTTCTGATTCCTGCCGAGATTGAAACCTGTGATACCGTAGAAATCTACGAAGCCCCTATTGATGCTATGTCCGGCGCGACGTTGCGGCAGTACAAGCATGATGCACCGTGGCGCAGCGTCCACTACTTGGCGCTGGGTGGGCTGAACCACCAGCCGATTGACTACTTTTTACAGCAGCATCCCGAAGTTAAGCGCGTGGCACTTTGCTTTGACCGTGATGAACCCGGCAGGAACTTTACAAAAATTGTGGCAAAAAGGCTGACAGAACGGGGATATATCGTGCAGGACACACCTCCGGCCATCGGCAAGGACTATAACGACTATCTGCTGGCGGCTCGTAGACTTATCAGCATGGAACGGTAAAGGAGAGGAATATGAAAACTATTGCAGTTGCAAACCAAAAAGGCGGCGTGGGTAAAACGACCACCACCGTAAATCTTGGCACAGCACTTGCGGCGATGGGCTACAAGGTGCTGTTGGTGGACGCCGACCCGCAGGGTGATTTGAGCAGCTATCTCGGCTATGCGGGCACCGAAAACGGCGCAACAATCAGCGACCTAATGGAATCTGTTATCAAGGACGAAAAGCCGCCAGAAGTGGTAATTCACCATGAAGAAAAGGTAGATTTCATTCCTTCCGACATTGGTCTGTCTGATATGGAAGTGAGCCTTGTAAACGTTATGGCGCACGAGAAAATCATGGAACAGGCATTGGAGCCGTTTAAGGATAAATATGACTACTGCTTGATCGACTGTATGCCCTCGCTGGGCATCATCACCGTGGCATCGCTTGTTGCGGCGGATCGAGTGCTGATTCCTGTGCAGGCACAGCATTTCGCCCTCAAAGGTCTGGTGTCCCTGTTCAAATCCGTCAACCAAGTAAAGCGCCGTATCAATCCCCGGCTGGATATTGACGGCATTGTACTGACGATGGTGGACAAGCGCACCAACCTATCCAAAGATGTATGCGCCGCCCTGCGCAGCGCCTACGGTCACGCGCTGAAAATCTACCGTGCAGAAATCCCGGTCAGTACGCGCACGGCAGAAAGCGCTGCCAGTACACATAGCGTGCTGACCTACGATGCCAACGGCCCGGCCAGTTTGGCATACAAAGCGCTTGCCAAGGAGGTGACGGAGAATGAGAGAGTACGGCAGCAACATCAATCTGCCCTCACTCGATAATCTCTTTTCGAGTGAGCAGGAACGGCAGGACGCAAAATTAGAGAAAATCCAAATTTTGCCGCTGACGGAACTGCATCCCTTTCGGAATCACCCTTTTCAAGTCCGTGACGATGACGAAATGGACAAAATGGTGGACAGTATAAAAGAATACGGCGTTATGACCCCTGCCATTGTCCGCCCTCGGAAAGATGGTGGGTATGAAATTGTAGCGGGCCACCGCCGCTGTCATGCCAGCCAGCGGGCGGGCGTGGAGACCATGCCCTGCATTGTGCGGGATATGGACGATGATACTGCTATCATTTTGATGGTAGATAGCAACTGTCAGCGGGAGCATATTCTACCGAGTGAAAAGGCGAAAGCGTATGAAATGAAATTGGCTGCTATTAAAAGGCAAGGGCAACGCCGTGATTTAACTTCTGGACAAGTTGTCCAGAAGTTGTCAGTGCAAGAAGTTGCAGATGGAAGTGGCGAGGGCTACAAAACAGTCCAGCGCTTCATCCGTCTGAACAAACTCACCCCCGAACTTATGAAAATGGTGGATGATGGCAAACTAAAAACCACTCCCGCCGTAGAACTTAGCTACCTTACCCCCGAAGAACAAGAGGACTTCCTGTCCTATATGGAATCCGAGGGTTGCACACCATCGCTGTCACAGGCGCAAAAGCTCAAAGAGGCCAGCAAGGAAAGCGTGTTGACATCCGAAAAAATCCAGCACATTATGGCCGCCAAACCGCCCAGTGTAAAGCCGCGTGACCCGCAGCTTATGATTCCCGTTGCAAAAGTTGAACGATACTTTCCGAAAGGCTTTACAAGCGACCAGATGCAGCAGGTTATCGTAAAACTGCTGGAAAACTACGCCCGTGCCCACCAGCACGGCAGCAGATGAGGGGGGGACACCGATGACAAGATTATTAGTTGTTGAACCCAGCTACTGCCCTTATCAAGCGGGTTTTTCCAGTGCGGCGACTGCGGTTTCCGAGGTAATCGAGGGTGAAAGCCAAATTCTAAAACCGTTTGGCACACCTCGCATCGGGCTGATATGCAGCAAAGCCCAAAGCCGGCTGAAATATAACAGGCAGGTCAATGACGAGGGAATTACCGTGCGCGGGCGATTTCTCATCTGCGGGCTAAATGGTGATAAAGTCGTGGGCCTATCCAAAGACCAGGCAGACCGATACAGCCGACTACTTTTTCTCCCGCAAGTCGAAGATATGGCAAGCGGTGAACTGCCCGCCGCAAAGGTACGCCCGCAGGATGAACGCTACGGGAACAAACTATCTTTTTGGGAAAGGTTGGAAAGATAATGGAAGAAAAGACAGATAAAGTAGTCGGCTACATCGAATATCTCGGTGCAGGCGGGATGATCGGTGAAATCGTTCCTTACACAAGCGTGGAGAAATTCAAGGATGAAATTCTGGATTCCTTGGATTGTGGGCGGCCAGTGACACCGGTTGTATTCTCAGATGAACTGGATGAGCCACTCCAATTTGATTCAGACACCTATTTTCCGTGGGGATTTCGCAGCGAAAAGCGAGTGCAAATCCCTTATGAAATCTATCAAACTATCAGGCGAGACCTTGTTTTTATGGAGTATTCTCCTGCGAGGCTTGCTGCCGGAGCAAAGGACTACGAACTCGTGTACAAGGGGCAGATGGAGCGTTGGGAAACGCTGGACAGCATTTATTCACGGCATAATCGGGATGACCGTCCAAACGCCAAAACTATGCGTTCCGTCTCTGTCAGCGATATTATTGTGACACACAAAGATAACGAGACACACGCTTTTTATGTTCAGCCGATTGGGTATAAGCAGGTAGATAACTTGTTGCCGGAACTTGAAAATGCCACACTGTCAAAAGCAGAACAGCACGAGCGATAAGGAGCAGCCTATGGCTAAATACGAAAATATCCGTGCGCTTGCCAAAAAGCAACTGCAGGCCGTCACGGAGAGCAGCGACCGTTGGAAAGCATTTTTGCGGACAGCGGCCATTGCTTATAATTATAGTTTCCCGAACCAGCTTTTGATTCACGAGCAAAGCCCCACCGCCACAGCCGTGGCCGACATAGCCTACTGGAATAACAATGCGGGCCGCTGGGTCAAGCGCGGCGCACACGGTATCGCGGTATTTGACACTCGCGCCAATTCTTCCCGGCTGCGGTATCTTTTTGACATTTCCGATACCATCCCCCGCGCAGAGATTCCCGAAGCGCTGCCGTGGGTCATTACAGACCAGAACTGGCGGCCTGTTTGGGATAAAATCGTAGCGGATAATCACGCTGACAGCATCCAGAGCGCCCTCCTCATGCTCTCTACATCCTGCGTTGCCCAGCGCAGCGCCATGTTCACAACCGCACTGGGAAAAGCGATAGACGGCAGCAGCTTACAGTGGGCCAAGCCGGACGAACAGCGGCAGCTATTTTTACAGCTTATCACCCAAAGCTGTCTGTATATGGCCGCGCTGCGGTGCGGCGTGGATACTGCGCGGCTGGACCTGTCTGCCCTTGAGTCTGTGAACCAGTTTGATACAAACCGCATTGCTCTGTGTTTGGGCAGCGCTTGCCAACAGGCGGCACGGCCTCTCATGCAGCAGATCGGCAGCATCACGAGAGAAATCGACAGTGTTGCACGCGCCGAAAAAGTCCGCTATTATGGTGACAAACAGGAAGAAACCAATAACACCAAGGAGGTCAACAATGGAGTACATGATGGTGAGCGGCTACCAAATCCCGGCGCTGACGCTGAACGAGCCGCCGATGCCGGAAATCGGGAAGTACGGCAGCCTGCGGCGGAAATTCCTGCTGGAGAACGCCCCGATGATGTTCGACGAGATGCTGCTGGAGGGAACGCTGTACCCGCATCTGGCGGAGATAGACAACGCGGTACACCGGCAAATCGAGCAGACGATGCAGACGCTGATGCAGCAGAGCACCGCCCCGAACCGGCAGACCGACCCGATGGGCTGGACGCAGTGGATGAACGCCTTGCAGAGCCAAGCCGAGGAACTGGCGATGCAGCAGATTTACAGCCTGTAATACAAGAACCCCAAGCGAAGAGCGATACCACGCCCTCCGCTTTTTCTGTGCCCATTTCTGATTTGCCGCCGCTGAGCGATGAAATGATTCTAGGCTTACTGGCGAAAGAATCCTCCAGCCGTGCCGACAATGCGGCTATTCTGGAATATTTCAATGAACATCCCGACCTTGCCGAGCGCAGCGCCTTTTGCAAGCACTGTTACAAGCAAATTTATACATATTTGTTCGTGGATGACCATACCGTTGGTTTTATCCGGCATGATATGTACCTTGAACTTTGGGAGGGTAACTATCTTACCAAAACAGCACAGGTCAATCTGACATGGGATGCTGTTGCCGCAAAGATTGCTGACCTTATCGAGCAAGGGCGTCTGATGGTTCCCATCAAGGCCGCACCCGTGCCGCAGCAGATGGAGCAGCTTACCCTTACTCCCGAAGATTCTGAAAAGGCAGGGCTGCCGAGCCATGAGCAGCAAGCAAAAAATATCGACTTTGCGGCAGAAGTCAAAAAGTGGAACAAGCCCATCATTGACGCATCTGGCAAGTACATTACGGAGCAGGACATTACCGATGCACTGTGCAAAGGCGGCGGGTTTGAAGATAGCAAATTTCGCATTCAGCAATATCTCTCTGCACAGGTACTTCCTATCGAGGAAGATCAAGCCCGCTGGCTGAAAAAGGAATACGGCATCGGCGGCGGCACATGGATCTTCCGCGATGGTGGGCACGGCTTTCTTGACCACATGGGCAAAAATCTTGAAATCACCCGACGTACAGAGGACGGCGAGTATCGCCGCGTTTTGAAGTGGAAAGAGGTTGCCCAACGCCTGCGTCTTTTGGTTTACAACGACCAGTATCTGACCGATGCCGAAAAAGCCCCCTATCAGGCATGGGCAGCAGAACAGCAAGCCGCTCGTGCAGCGAACGATGCCGCACTCGCCCATGTAAAACACGCCATCGCGGATTTCTGCGAGAATGAGGGGCTAAACGAGCCGAATTTCTCCGACTTGACCCGCGTGGAGTTTGCTTACTCTACCACCGAGGACGATGAGCACGAGATCCAAGTGTATGCCAATCTTCTGCGGAACGAAATCCGCTATGAGGTTGACGGTAACATTGTCCATATCGACTACTTCCAAGATAACCACGAGCTTGCTGCGCAGGGCATTGAAAACAGCGCTTTCTCGGATTTTATCAATACCGCCGAAGCAGAGTTTGAAAAGCATCATCCGACTACAAGAAAAGTCGAAAAATCACCTGTAACTATCGGCAGCACGGTTTATCTGAAAGATGACAGACCCTTTACCGTGGAGGAAATCGGCAGAGAAAACATTCATCTGCGGGATGAAAGTTTCCCACTGGTAGGCCGTGCCGTCAGCCATGAAGAATTTGCGCGGCTGCTTGCGGCCAACCCCAAAAATGCAGCACTATCCGCCCCGGAAGTTCCAAGCCGCCAAGAGCAGCCGGAAGAAATTGCTGAACCCATCGTGGGCGAAGTCATCGAAGAACCCAGCCCCTTTGTGGAGCAGGTTATGGCGGACGCAGAAAGGCTTTCAGCAGAAGATGAACCTTACCACCGCGAACCCATTACCTATGAAGCCCCCTATCTGGACAACCTGCCGACAGCACCGCGCGAAAAATTTGCAGCCAATATTGCCGCTATCCAAAAGCTGAAAGAAATTGAGCAGCGCGTAGCGAACGGCGGCAGCCCTGCTTTTGAGGATGAGCAGAAAATTTTAGCGCAGTACACGGGCTGGGGCGGGCTTTCGGATGCATTCGACCCGAACAAAAGTGCATGGTCGAACGAGTATAGCCAACTGAAAGCAGCATTGTCTGAATCCGAGTATGAAGCTGCCCGCAGCAGCACCCTGACGGCGTTTTATACCCCCGCCACCGTTATCCACCCCATCTACCGCGCACTGGAACGCTTCGGAGTAAAAGGCGGCAAAATCCTAGAACCCAGCATGGGCACAGGCGCATTTCTCGCACACGGACATTTTGGCAGCAGTGATGCCAAATTCTACGGCGTAGAATTGGACAGCATCACAGGCCGCATCTCCAAGCAGCTATATCAAAAGGCCAATATCCAAGTGACCGGCTATGAAAATGCGCTTCTCCCCGACAACTATTTTGACTGCGTTATGGGCAATGTCCCTTTCGGCAATTTCCAAGTCAATGACCCGCAGTATAACCGGCTGCATTTTCCCATTCACGACTATTTCTTTGCCAAGAGCATCGACAAGCTGCGCACCGGCGGCATCATGGCGTTCATCACCTCCAGCGGCACATTGGACAAAAAGGATGACCGTGCCCGCAAGTACATTGCCGAGCGCTGCGACCTTATCGGTGCGGTGCGCTTGCCCAACAATGCGTTCAAGGGCAGCGGCACTAAAATTATGACGGATGTAATTTTCCTGCAAAAGCGTGACACACTGCGCCAGCAGGACGAGCCTTGGCTGCACCTTGCAGAAGATGCCAACGGCATCACCATGAACCGCTACTTTGTGGAGCACCCTGAAATGATTTGCGGCAGAATGGAGATAGTCTCCGGGCCGTATGGCCCGACTTCCACCTGCCAGCCAATAGACCCCGATGCGGTGGACCGTTTCGGAAAGCCGTTGTTGGAAACGCAAATCGACACTGCTATGCAGCACTTGACCGCCACGCTGACAAAAGCCGAAATCTCTGTGCAGGAAGAAAGCGGCGAGGATACCAAGTACATTGATGCCGATCCCTTTGTGCGTAATTTCAGCTACACGGTAAAGGACGATAAAATCTATTACCGTGAGGGCGCAGTCATGCGGGAATGTAATCCCAACGCAGCCTCTGCCGAGCGTATCCGCAAACTGGTGGAACTGCGCGACACCACCCGCGCATTGATCGATGCGCAGTTGCAGGACTTGTCGGACGAGGAAATCCACCGTCTGCAAGCCCAGCTTAACCGCCAGTATGATGCCTTCCGCGCCAAGCACGGCCTAATCAACAGCCGCAGCGCGGAGTTGTCTTTCCGGGATGACAGCAGCTACTATTTGCTGTGTTCACTTGAAAATGTCGATGAAAAAGGAAACTTTATCAGCAAGTCGGATATGTTCACCAAGAGAACTATCCGCTCTGCACAGATACCCGACCACGCCGACACGGCATCGGACGCTCTGGCACTGAGCATCGGGGAACGTGCCAAGGTCGATATGCCTTACATGATGCACCTTACCGGGAAAGATGACGCAACGCTTGCTAAGGAACTGGCAGGCGTTATTTTTGTAGAGCCTTTCCGCAAACAGGAGGACGGCAGCCCTGTTTACCTTATGGCGGACGAGTATTTATCCGGCAATGTGCGCGAAAAGCTGCGCATTGCTCATGTTGCAGCCGACCAAGACCCGGCGTTCCGCATCAATGTAGAAGCGTTGGAACAGGTGCAGCCCAAGGACTTGACGGCGGGCGAAATAACGGTTCGGTTGGGTGTCACATGGATCGGGCCGGAAATCATCAAGCGGTTTGCCGATGAACTTTTTCAGTCAACCTACCGCGAACAGAAAATAGCTGTCCGTTACAATGAATATCTGAATAACTGGTATATTTCCAACAAGAGCCAGGGCAACGATAATATCCGCGTCACGAACACCTACGGCACAAAACGTATCAACGGCTATCATTTGTTGGAGAACGCACTCAATCTGCGGGCCACCAAAATTTACGATACAATCTATGACGAAAACGGCAAGGAGCAGCATAAACTCAATGGTCCTGCCACCGAAGAAGCACAGGCCAAGCAACGGATGATAGAAGATGCTTTTAAAGACTGGATTTTCAAGGACCGTGAGCGCCGGGAAAGCTTGGTGGCGCTGTACAATGAAAAGTTCAACTGCATCCGCCCCCGTGAGTACGACGGCAGCCACATCCAGTTTTTCGGTATGAACCCGGAAATCGCACTGCGGCCCCACCAGCGCAATGCCATTGCCCACATCCTGTACGGCCACAACACCTTGCTGGCCCATGTGGTTGGCGCGGGTAAAACTTACGAAATGGTTGCCGCCGCAATGGAAAAAAAGCGGCTGGGCCTGTGCAGTAAAACGCTTGTTGCCGTGCCAAATCATCTGACAGGCCAATTTGCCAGTGAAGCGCTGAAGCTATACCCCAATGCAAACATTTTGGTGACAACGCAGCGCGATTTTGAAAAGTCAAACCGTAAACGGTTTTGTGCCAAAATCGCCACCGGCAACTATGACATTGTGGTAATCGGTCACAGCCAGTTTGAAAAGATTCCACTTTCCGATGCCAGAAAAGCCGAGTTTATCCGCAAGCAAATTGACGAACTGGAGATGCAGTTGGAGAGCATGGACAACAGCGACAGCCGTCTGACCGTCAAGCAGTTGGAAAGTAAGAAAAAGCAGTTGAAAACCAAGCTGTCAAATTTGCTGGACGCCCCGAAGCGGGATGATGTGGTGACTTTTGAGGAACTGGGTGCAGACTCCCTCATGGTCGATGAAGCACACAATTTCAAAAACCTCATGACCGTTACAAAGATGCACAACATCGCGGGTATCAGCATCACCGAGAGCCAAAAGGCCAGTGACCTGTTTATGAAGTGCCAGTACCTTGATGAAATCACCGGGGCGCGGGGCGTAACGTTTGCCACGGGCACCCCCATTTCCAACAGCATGACCGAGCTGTATACCATGCAGCGCTATTTGCAGCAGTACACCTTGGAACGCAACGGCCTTGCAAACTTTGACAGTTGGGCGGCCACCTTTGGCGAAACAGTCACAGCCATCGAACTTGCGCCGGAGGGAACCGGCTACCGCACAAAAACACGCTTTGCTCGTTTTTTCAATCTGCCGGAACTTATGGCAATGTTCAAGGAATGCGCCGATATTCAAACAGCAGATATGCTGAAACTGCCTGTCCCTGCTCTTGTGGGCGGCAAGCCGACCAACATCCAGCTAAAGCCCTCCGAAATACAAAAGCAGATGGTGACAGAATTGGGCGAACGGGCCGACAAAATCCGCAATAAAATGGTAAAGCCCTATGAGGACAATATGCTGAAAATCACCAACGACGGACGCAAGTTGGCGCTGGATCAGCGCTTGATCGACCCCGACTTGCCCGATGATCCTGACAGCAAGGTCAATATCTGTGTGGGCAAAATTTTTGAGATATGGGAGCAGACCATGCCTCAACGCAGTGCGCAGCTTGTTTTCTGCGATCTGTCCACGCCCAAGGCAGGCGTTTTCAATGTCTACGATGACATAAAAGCAAAGCTGATCGAACGCGGAATCCCCGAAACAGAAATTGCCTTCATCCATGAAGCGAACACCGATGCCCGCAAGACGGAACTTTTCGGAAAAGTTCGCAGCGGTGCAGTTCGCGTGCTGATGGGCAGCACCGCCAAAATGGGAGCCGGAACCAATGTCCAAAAGCGGTTGATTGCGCTGCACCATCTGGATGTACCGTGGCGGCCATCTGATATTGAGCAGCGTGAGGGCAGAATATTACGACAGGGCAATGAAAATAAGGGGGTCTATGTTTTCCGTTATGTAACGGAGGGAACATTTGACGCCTACAGTTGGCAGCTTATCGAAAATAAGCAAAAATTCATCGGACAGATTATGACCTCAAAATCTCCGGCTCGCAGCTGCAATGATATGGACGAGGCCGCACTGTCCTACGCCGAGGTAAAGGCATTGGCGGCAGGCAATCCGCTTATCAAGGAAAAGATGGACTTGGACGTGCAGTTGACCCGTCTTAAAACACTGAAAGCTGCCCATGACAGCCAGCGTTATGAACTGGAAAATAAAATTGCCATCGGCTTCCCGGCTGAAATCCGAAAATGCAAAGAACAGATTGAAAATGCCACGGTAGACGCCGCCACCGTAAAGGAACACTCCGTAGTGGATGCGGACGGCAAAGATGTTTTCTGTATCCTGTTGGAAAAGAAAGTTTACTACGAAAAAGAACCTGCGGGGAAAGCCCTGTTAGGTCTGCTGGGCTTGGCACTGAATAGCGAAAAGCCCGTACCTATCGGGTATTTCAAGGGTATGGAACTGCAAATCCAGCATCTTCCTTTTGGCAACGAGTACCATGCAAGATTGGCTGGCTCTGGTACATATAGCACTCAGCTGGGAGCTGATGTGCTGGGCAATCTGACACGTCTTTCCAATTTGGCAAATGGTATTGAACCGAGCATTGAAAAGACCCGCAATATGCAAATCCAGTTGGAACAGCAACTTGCCAGCGCCGAGGAAGAAGTCAAGCGGCCATTTCCACAGGCAACGGAACTGACTGAAAAGAGCAAGCGCCTTGCGGTGTTGGAGGGACTGCTGAACATGAATGACAAAGACATTGTGACCGACACCGAGCCGGAACAACAGTGTCAGGCCGACAATCGACAGCGTGGACAGGAGGAACGATAAATTTTATGATGAAAGGCAGAAGGACCAATCGTATACGCGACCACCCCAAGGATGAAAGGAGTAGTTTTTATGAAAAAATCTATTGTTGCATTGGGCATGGTATTGGCGCTGTCCGGGTGTGCAGCGGCAGCGGATGAAACTCTTGCGGCTGAACCGGCTGCACTGGTGGAAATCTCACCGGCCACCGAAGAAACTGCGCAGCCGGTGGAAGCTGCTGCAACCGCCGAACCTGCGCAGACTGCAACCCCTGCGCCGACACCCGAACCGACACAGGCCCCCACGCCCGCGCCGACAGCAGAGCCTACGGCAGTCCCCACCGCAGAACCCACGCAAGCCCCGGTGGAGGAAACCGTAGCCGCCACTCCAGCACAGGTTAGTATGAGTTATGGTGCGGTGCCGTTCGACCTTGCAGCCGGTACGGAGCAATGGTGGAGCATCGACAGCAGCGACAGCGCATACTGGGCCGTGCAGGAGAACATCAACGCCATCCGTGCGGCGGCGGGACTTTCCCCGCTGGCAATGGACGGCGGGCTGAGCGCGGCGGCAGATGCCCGCTGCGAGAGCTTTGTCGCGGGCGGTGCGTTCGACCACAGCGGCATGACCACCCGCAGTGAAATCTGCGCAGCCGGTCCTATCGGCTCGACCAGCAGCGTATGCAGCTATTGGCAGAACAGTCCTGCCCACTATGCCAACATCACCAACGCCAGCTTTACGAGCATGGGTGTGGCCTGTTGGTTTTGCTCCACCGCCGAGGGGCAGTATACCTACTGGACTGTCACATTCAATTAAAACTCCTACTTGTTTTCATACACAAATTATGATATAATTTGTGTATGAAAGAGAGGTGCTATCTATGCCGAACATTCGTTCCAGCGCAGATTTGAGAAACAACTACAATGACATTTCCTCTTACTGCCATGCCTACAACGAGCCGGTCTTCATTACCAAAAACGGTAAGGGCGACCTTGCCGTTATGAGCATGGAAACCTACGAGGAAATGGCGGGCCGCATTGAACTGTACAGCAAGCTGCAAGAGGGCCTTGCCGACGTGGAAGCCGGGAACACGCGCCCCTTTGCCGATGTTATGGCTGATTTGCGCCACCGCAGGGAGCGCAGATGAAATACAACATTCACATTACCCACGCTGCCGAGCGCGATATGGCGAACGCCTACGACTATATCGACCTTGTACTGAAAAATCCAACTGCCGCCGACAAGCTGTTGGATGCGGCCGACGAAAAAATCGGAGCACTGGCAGAATTCCCGCACAAATTTGAAGTCGTTTCCGACAAACTGCTTTCCTTATGGGGAATCCGCTTCACCATCGTTATGAACTACCTTGCGTTCTATACGGTGGACGATGCCACGCAAACGGTGCATATCGTGCGGTTTCTCTACGGCAAAAGCAACTGGATCGCCATTCTGAAAACAGATGCAGCAAACGGCAGTTTGCCGATGTTCTCATAACCGAATATTTTATCTGGCGCTCACTTTTGTGGGCGCTTTTTCTATTGGAGGAAAACATGATTTATGACGAACTTATTGAAGAATTAGCGTTGACCCTGCTTACAAAGGCAAGGTATGAGGGCTGTATTAGCGTTATAGACGGTTTCTCACAGTGCGAGGAGGATAAAACTCGCATAGAGTATCCTATTGACGGTGTTATGCGCATCATGCCGGTGGGCAGCGAAATCTGGCCGGAAGAGTGCGAACCGTTACTGAAAAAAATCGGTGCTGAAACGATTGGAGACGTTGCCGATTATCTGAACAAAAGCAAATCCGAAAATTCAAGTGCCGATGATGTTCTTTTTACTGCGTTGCTCAAAATCTGCTATGAAAATATGGACATGGACGGCAAGATGGTATTTTGGGAAGATATGCTTGAAAACAACTCCTTGGAATGGAGAGATGTTGAATGATTTGCATACACGAAGTGATTTATTCAGTATGCAGTCGTAATTTTTGTGGAATCTTATCTGCTTCGGAGGATTTTATGACGCACGATGAAATGATGAGTCTGTTAGCCAACACATTGGCAGATGCAGCCGGACACGCTGGCTGTTTACCTATTTTGGACTGTTTCAGCCCGCATCCGGGAGAGGAAGTAACCGTAAGCATTCCTATGTGTGACGACACGGTGGATATTGTGCTGGAAGATCTCGATTTTCCGCACGAGTGGGAAGAATTGTTGGAGAACAGCGGTGCAGATACTATGGGCGACCTTGTTGATTACCTGTGCTATTGTTCGCAAAACAATATTTCTCTTGCCATTTCCCCTGAAGATGAGGAAAAGCTGTATGCAACGCTGATTGATGTCTGCTATGAAAATATGTCTTATGACAGGCAGGTCGATTTTTGGCGTCATGTGCTGGAAACCAATTCTTTGGTGTGCGAGGTAAAAGAATGACCCTACAGGAGCAGCTCTGCGAAAAAATGCGGGTGGAACAGAGCGCCTATTGCCTATGGCTGACCGCACAGCCGCCAGAAGAAATTCTACACCACGCCTATGAGTACAGCGTCCGTGAGGACATTATTCTGGCAACGGAAGAAATGAACCTCACCCTCGCACAGGTGCGGGCGCTGCTGAAATCTCCCGCGCCGCTGGCGGATGTGTATAAGGATTTTTCCAAGCTGGAAACCGATTATATGAGCATTGTGGCTCAGTGCGTGGAAGACCGCGCAGATGACTTGCTGAAAAAGGAGCAGCAGCAGAACCCACCCAAAGTATATCGACAGTCCGTCACTTATGCCCGCGAACACGGCGAATTGCAGCAGTACCATGCGTCTTGCCACTTGAATGAAAGGTGTCGGGACGAGATTGACGCAGCGCTTGCACAGCGCTTTGATGGTATGCGGCTGGGCGCTGGCGCTGTTGAACAGGTAGTGGCGGAATATGGTTTGGAGCGCACAAAATATGTGTTGGCAGCGGCCATTCAAACCCGTGATGGAGATGGTCGTATTTCTCGCACAAATAGAGAATGGGCAGATTCCATTCGCACGATCAAAGATATGGATCGCCGTGGATTTGACCGTTCCTGTTACTACGCTGACCTACAAGCGCATACCTGCCTATTGGACGGTTTTGTAAACCAAGTGCGAAAATTTGAAAAAGCCAAAGCCCAGCCCGTTCAGGATACCCTCGAAAGATAACCGCAGCGTCTGCATTTTGCAGGCGCTTTTTTTCGTGAAAAAATCTCTGTTTTGAAAGGATTTCACAATGAAAGAAACACATTACAAATTGAAGCATCGCGTTACCGCGCTGTTTGCGGCGGCGGTAATGCTCTGCTCCATGCTGCCCGGTGCAGCGTTTGCGGAGGAACCCACACCGCAGCCCACCGAGGAAACCGTGCAGATGGAGCAGCAGACCGAGCCGTCTGAAACCGACAACGGGCAGGCCGACGAGAGCAGCCCCGACCCCGGCGAGGATGTAACCGAAGCTACCCCGGAAACGGCAGAAGAGCAGCCCGCTGAAGAAGAAATCTCTGCTGCCGTTGTCGGCGCGGAACTGTACACCGACCTCCCCAACGCACCCATTGGTTCCTATATCGGCAGCGAGGGTCTGCCGGTTGCCACCGGTGAAACCAAAATCGGCATTTGCGAGTGGCCCGAAAGCCAGCTGGAAGAAACCAGCGACAGCTATCTGACCGCCGCTGCACTGGACAATGACGGTCTTACCATGGCCGCGCCCCTGTTGGACGGCGCAGACTATGCCATTGTTCCTATTATGGCACAGGTCGAATATCCCGCAGACGGCAGCAGCACCGACATGATCCTGCCGGATGGCGTGACCTTGCAGGACTTTTACGGCGAACCCGCCACTGATGCCGATGCCTTGCTGCACAATAGCTACCATGAAACCTCTGCCGCCGTCATGGGCGTATATGTACAGGCCGCTGCCGATTTTAACGCACAGCTTGTCTACACCGGCCCGGACGGCAGCACGCAGACTAAAACGCTGTATGTCACCATTGACCGTGAACACACGGTGGCATCTCCGTTTGCTGATGCCGGTATTGCTGCCTACGGCGAACGCCCTATCCCCGACGTAACAAGCGGCAAAATCACCAAGGTTGCCAAGGTCAACGGCGCTTGGCTGATCTGGTTCAACGGCGAACCCGCCTACTGCTGCACCCCTGGCGCAGACGGCCAGCCCAAGAACTGTCCAACGTACACTTATGTCAATACTTCTATGGTTGGCGCAGACCAGTATGTACCCGGCGACCACTATGGCAACCAGTACAGAATCTGGGGCAGTTTGACCCAGCTTTCGCTCGGTATGCAGGAGCTTCCTCCGGTTGCGCTCTCCGCAGAAGCGCCGAGTTTGCTGGATTTCTGCCGCACGATCTATACAAATGCGCAGATGCAGATTATCGAGAATTATCCTGACAGCACTGCCGCCAAAATTCTTATGGGATCCGCGCAGACGCTGCTGGAGGGCACAGACGCCTACGCATCCGCCCGCGGCTACTATACCTATATTTATCAGCCGGGCCGCGCGGGCTGGCAGACTGTGGCTGTGATTGGCCCCGAAATCTCCGATGACGAACCGAACCCCAAACCCATCGTGCAGGAAATTTACGCCAACTGGGAAGCCCCTGCGCAGAACGCAAGCGGCAGCTTTGATTTTGACTACGGTATCACCACCAACAAGGTGCAGCTTAAAACCACCGAGAAAGTGGACGGCGCGACCATCGAGATTGAACCCATCACCAAAAGCGGTACTATTGACGGCGGCACATGGAATATTTCTCCCGCAGATAAACAGAGCGTTACCACTGCTGGCCACACCAACGATGACAATTTTCAAAACAATGGCGGTGCTGCATCCGCAAGTTGGACGCTGCACTACTCCGTAAGCAAAACCACCGACAGCCGCAGCGGGCGAGTAGGTCCCTACACCACGCAGGATGAAGCCGATGCAGCCGCCGACAGCGCCCGCGATGCTGCGATTGCCGAGTTGCAGGGCGAGGCCCAGCGCATGGTGGACAATGCGGTTGCATCTGCAAAGGCAGAACTGGCGAACGTCAAATTCCGCTATGAGGAAGTGGGAGTTCCATACGGTTTTGAAATGTATTGGGGCAGCAACGGCAACAACCAGACCATTTCTGTACCGGCCAATTCAAACAATGCCTATCTGATGAAAAATGATGAATGGTCCTTGCAGGTCAACATCAAGAAAACCGACAGCGAAACCGGCAATCAGATTGCTGCCGATGCGCAATATGAGATTTTCCAGTGGGATACTGTAACAGGCAAATACCAGCCCACCGGCGGTTACAACACTTACAGTGTGCAGCGCCAAGGCGATGGCACTTATGCGGTCATCAACAGTGCAGCCTATGCGACCACGAATTCCATGCGGCATACCCTTTACTACACCCAGCGTAATACGGGCAAGTTTATCATCGTGGAAAGCAAAGCGCCCACAGGCTATTTTGGCGATTGGACAGACATCAATCATCCCGGCATGGCCAACACTCAGCTGGGCAAGCGCGGTTACTATATCGAAATCACCGAGGACAGCGACAATTCTGTAATCTGGCTGGACAACGCTGACTATAATGCCGATATTGCCGCTACCGACAAAGGCGGCACCAAACTTGTCACCAGTACAGGCGTAGAAACTACCGTTACCATTTACGACACTGCCAAAGACCCCAGCCGCACTTATAACACCGACAATAGCGGCAAGGCGGCCAATGAGGACAGCTACACAATCACGCCAACAGACGGCGTTATGAAAAATGACCGCACCTTGGGCGAAATCAGCATCTCCAAGGTTGACCTTGATGCCGTGCGGTATGTGGGCGGCAGCGCCGCCCACGGCACAGCCCTTGCCAGCGGGCAAACTCACGGCGATGCCGCGCTGGACGGCGCGGTGTACGACCTTTACGCTGCCGAAGATATTACGCACCCCGATGGCGTGACCGGCGTAGTGGACTACTCCAAAATCGTGGATGCAGACGGCAATCCCATCTGGCACACCACAATCCGCGACAACAGCGGGCAGTGGGTGTCTGACTATTTACCCGTTCTGAAAAAAGACCACCTTGTAGCCAGCGCTAAAATCGAGAATGGCTGGCTGTGCTTCAGCAATTTGTACCTCGGCAAATATTATGTCGTAGAGCGCTCCACCGGCGTGGTTATCCCGCTGCGTGACGGCGCTCTTGCTGTTTCCGGCACCTATCCCACCGTGGACAGCCGCACCAAGGCAGCCACCGGGCAGACCGCCGCGCTTGTCAAGAACGGCAGCGGGCAGTACACGGATTGGGTGTATCGCAATCAATTCAGCACCATTTCCAAGAGTAAAGCGCTGGACGGAAGTTGGACTTACGATGCCTACTACCTGTCCTTTGCAGGCGGCTACCTTTGCGATGAACATAACTACTACATCACGCCCGCCTATTCTGATGAGGGTTGGTATGTAGAAAAGACCACCTTTGCCGACAATCAACAGGCAGCCGGTGAACAGATCGACAAGACCAGTTACAGCGCCAATTACCACATCCATGCTGATAACGCTTTGGCCGAAAGCCAAGACCAAGTTGCCAAAGGCAATGTGGAAATCAGTAAAATCGTATCCTCCAGCGGCCAAAGCAACGGACTGGAACTGGAGGGCGCGGGCTTTACGTTCTTCCTTGTGTCCGACCTGTCCAAAGCAGAACAGTTTGAACAGACCCGCAGCGGCAGCTACACCCTGCAAAGCATTTTGGATGCCTACATTGATAAGACCTACGATAACGAGCATCCGAAGTGGGATTTTTCTGCGGAAACGCAGGCCATCGCAAAGACCTATGAGGTCAACGCTGACGAAATTGCCGCCTACAACAAAACGCTGACTGCCGTAGGCGAAAACAAAAACGGCAAGGGCGATGGCTGGCAGCCCACCGGCAGCGCCAACGAATACCAGCTTGCCGAGATTTTCAGCAATGACACCGGGAATATTCGTGTGCAGGGCTTGCCCTATGGCACTTATCTGGTCGTGGAAACCACCGTACCGCACGACCTGTTCCAAGCTGAGCCTTTTATTGTTACCGTTGACCCCGAACAGGATAACAACCCGTGGGGCGCTATGGCCACTCCCAAGGGCAGCGTAATGACAGGCTCTGACAGCTATCAGAAATTCACCGTACTGGACGAGGAAATCGAAGTTTATCTCCGCATCACCAAAGTTGACGAGGAAACCGGCAAACCGGTACTGCTGCCCGACACCGCTTTCCAAATCTACTGGCTGGACGAGCAGGGGCATTACCGTTATGACAGCAACGGCAACCCGAAACTCGTCACAATGACCGATACTGTCAACGGCCATCTGACAAAAGATGTAGACACTTTCCACACCAACAGCGAGGGCATCTTGACGCTGCCTGAAAAATTGCCGCTGGGTAAATATCGAATTGTGGAAGTCACCGGCCCGAACGGATTCTACAACGAATGGCTGGATTCTGCCGGATATGAAAACGGCATTTTGGCCGACGATGCAGATGGCATCTACTATGTGGATTTTGAAATCACCACAGACCGCATTTATGCAGCCACCGGCGACAAAAACGAGAACGGCATGGATACCCTTGTGATTGGTGAAAACTACTCTAACCATGAAACACTGGGGAAATTGACGATCCGCAAAACAGGCGAGGTCTTAGCTGGCTGGAAAACAGAAGCAGACGCACTTGACCCGTGGATGACCGGCGAGGCCGAGGACGGCAATTTCGTGTATGAAACCCGCCCGCTGGCCGGTGCGGAATACACCATCACCGCCGCCGAGGATATTTATACGCAGGATCGGCAGACCGACAATTATGGCAACCGCACGCTCTGGTATGCCAAGGGCGATGTAGTCGCCGTAGTCACCACCGGCGACGGCAGCGCAGACATTGCCGCCTTTGCCCCTGCCCGCACCAAGGCCACCTACGATTTCCTGTCCGTAATCCATGACGGCACGATTGGCGAAGTCAGTGTGACCCTGCCGCTGGGCAGCTACCACATTGAGGAAACCAAGCCGCCTTACGGCTATATCGGCACCACTGAAAGCTATGATGTCACCTTTGCATGGGATAACGAACTGAACGATGTGGTTATGGCCACGAGCATTGCCAAGGCTGACGGCGCTGCATCTTCCCAGAGTTTTGAGGTCGTGCGCAGCAAGGATGCCAACGCAGATTTCACCGAGCAGCAGACCTTAAAATTCTACAATGACCGCGAAAAGGCCAAAGTAGGTGTTTACAAAGTTGACCGCGAAACCGGCAAATACCTTGCGGGTGCGGTATTCAACCTGTACGCTGCCGACGATATTTACAGTGTGGACGGAAAACTGCTGTTTGCAGCGGGCGAACTGGTCGCCACCAGCCCCGAAACTGGCGCAGACGGCTACACCTATTTTGACTGCGATATTCCTATTCGCGGCGAGTATTACGGCAGCAGCATCCGCAAGGACGCCACCACCAACAGCGGTAATTACATCGTCAAGGAACTCCGCGCCCCTCTCGGCTATTACGTCAACGAGGAGCCGATGGAAGTCACTTTCACCTATGATGGACAAGCTATTATGGTGCTGGATAACACCTGTGCCAACAAGCCTACGGAAATGTGGGTAAGCAAACGTGACCTTACCAACGATGAGGAACTGCCCGGCGCCACCCTTGCTATCAAGGACATGGACGGCAATACCGTAACCACATGGGTGTCCACCGATGAGCCGCATCGCGTGACCGGGCTGCATTTCGGTGAATCTTACACACTGACGGAGATCCGCGCCGCTGATGGGTACGCACTGGCCAATGATATTACTTTCCGCCTGATTCAGAAATCCGATGAGGACGGCAATCATCTGGAGGAGTGCGAAGTTTACTATCTGACCACCAAGAACATTTTGTTCTGGAAGTGGGATGATTGGAAACTGCTGGACGATGCGACCGTTATTATGCAGGATGATATTACCAGGGTGCAGATTTCCAAGAAAGACCTTACCACCAATGAAGAACTTCCCGGCGCAGAACTTACGCTTACCGATGAAAAAGGCAACGAAATTGACCGCTGGGTTTCTACCGATGCACCGCACTACATGGAAAGGCTGCCTGCTGGCAAGTATACCTTGACCGAGGTGACTGCCCCGGACGGTTATGCCATTGCGGAGCGTGTGGAGTTTGAGGTACTGCCCACAGGTGAGGTGCAGACCTTTGAAATGTTTGATGATACCATCAAGGTGAAAATTTCCAAGGTAGACATCACCACCAACGAAGAACTTCCCGGCGCAGAACTGGTTATCAAGGACAAGGACGGCACCGAGATTGACCGTTGGATTTCCACAAACGAGCCACATTATGTGGAAAAGATGCCCGCAGGAGATTATACACTGACGGAAATCACCGCACCCAACGGCTACAAGGTTGCAGAAAGTATCGACTTTACCGTTCTGCCCACCGGCGAGATGCAGACCGTGGTAATGAAAGATGCCCGCGAGGACACACCGACACCTACCCCCGACAACACGCCGACCCCGGACCATACTCCGCAGCCCACACCGAACACGACCCCAGCGCCGACACCCGTGCCCGCTGCACCCACTGCAACACCCACGCCGCTGCTGACGATTCCTAAGACCGGCGACAATTCTTCGTTGGGACTGCTGCTGGCGATTGCGGGAATCTCTCTTGCAGGGCTGGCCGTTCTGGTCCACAAGAGCGCCCGCCGCAAAGATATTGCGCCCCGTGACGATGATGACGAGGACACCGAGGACTAAGGAATAATCGGAAAATGAAATATACTTTTTTACAGGGAGGACCGCGTGGCCCTCCCTATTTTTATAGGAGAGAAGATGGCAAAACACATTTTAAGTTGCAGTTTCGGAAAAGACAGTATCGCCACCGCGCTGCTGGCCTTGCAGCATGGTGAACCGCTGGACGAACTTGTGTATTGCGAGGTCATGTTCAGCGAGGAAATATCCGGCGAGCTGCCCGAACACAACCGATTTATCCACGAAACAGCAATCCCGTATTTTGAACAGCGCGGCATCCCGACACGGGTTTTGCGCTCCGAAAAGACCTATCTATCCTGCTTTTACCATGTTGTCACACGAGGAAAAACCAAGGGGATGCTTTCGGGATTCCCTCTGAGTGGGCGCTGTACAATTCAGCGGGATTGCAAGCTGCCGCCGATCAAGGCATATCAGAAGGCATTGCCCCCGGACACGGTGCAGTACATCGGCATCGCCGCAGATGAACCCAAGCGACTGGCACGATTAAAGCCCGGTCAGATTTCTTTGCTGGACAAGTACCATGTGGCCGAACCCGAAGCGAGGTCTATGTGCGCAGCTGAGGAGCTGCTGTCCCCGCTGTATGACTTCACTAAACGCGGGGGTTGTTGGTTTTGCCCGAACGCATCAATCAGCGAACTGCGGCATCTCTACAGATACCACCCCGAACTCTGGCAGTTTTTGCTTGAATTACAGGACGTGCCGAATAAACCCACCGAACGTTTTAGTTGGCGGCGCACTTTTCGTGAGATAGACGAACGCTTTCTGCAGGAGGGCGAACAACTAAGTTTTTATGAGGAACGGTGAACAATGGACGAACAGAAAAGACCCCGCGCGTGGGTGTACGCGCGAATTCCCGGCGACTACGATGGCACAATGAACAGCTATAAAGTTTGCTCAATGCAGGCGCTGCATGACGGCTGTGATATTGTCGGTGGAAGCATTGACGAGTGCGGCGGCTGGCTGCTGCGCCCTGGCTACCGTGATATGCTGCGGCAAATTAAGGCTGGAAAATGTACCTTATGTGCAGAAGTGCATAAGGTACATTATGTACACAAATCAAATATGTATAGCATCTCCTAAAAACAGCGGAGAAAAGCTGTTTTTTCTTTGCTCCACTGTGCATAATATGTTTCTTTTAGCCAAGGGATAAAAGCCATGCAATAAGATCAGCGTCCTGCTCCCAATTCGAAGCGCAAGGTAATTCCAAACATAGAGAGGCTTTTTCCAGTGCCGCACGTTTTGCTTCGTTGTCTGCACGGGCATATACCTCTGTTGTGGAAATATCTGCGTGGCCGAGATAATCTTTAATATAAACAGTGTTTACATTTGCTTGAACTAAATGCATGGCTTTTGTGTGCCGGAACACATGTGGGGATATAGTGGCAGGAATATCAGTTGAGATTGCCTGTGCCGCAGCTGCATACTTCTGGACAATATATGTAATTCCAGAGCGCGTCAGCTTGCGGTAATTCCCACTCCAAAACAGTGGCATGTCCGGACTTTTTTGGGGCGTAATACCATTTTCCGTAAAGTAGCTTTGCAGCAATTCTACTGTTTGCTTCATCAGCGGAACAGTGCGAACCTTTCCTCCCTTGCCATGTAAGGTAATTGCTGCAGGCGAATCAAGTCTAACATCACGCATACGAATATCGGCTAATTCACTTACACGTGCTGCCGTGTCGTATAAAACCGTAAGAAGAACAAGGTGTCGGCGTCCCTTTGGCGTTGTAATGTCGGGGATAGCCAACAAACAGCGTAATGCATCGGGTGTAAGGTATTTTGCGGGAGGAGCGGACGAAACCATTCTGGGAATATTGTGTATCTGAATGCACTGTTCCATAAACTGTGGCTCTTCGACCATAACATAGTCAAAGAATGCATGGATTGCGCAAAGCCGTTGGTTACATGTGGAAGGCGAAGATTTTCGGATGTTCCTAAGCCACAAAATAAAGTCCTCAATACATTTTCTATCTAGCTGAGTCATTGGTAATTTTGCAATATTGAATCCCTGTATATCTCAACAAAATATCAGCAGCAATTTAAATGTGTCTCGGTAGGAACAGATTGTGTTGCTGCTCAAGTTTCTCTGTGCAGGCAAATATTGTGTAAGATACTTCGACAAAAGTAGTGCGAAATCAAGCGACTTCATCTTGGCACCTCCATTGTTGGAATCAACTCACCGAATTGTTTTTCCAATTTTTGTGTAATATCCGGATACATTTGTGCAGTCAACTGGAGATATCGCTGCGTTCCGGATAGGTCGTTGTGTCCCAAATAAGTTGAAAGAACGGGAAGCCCTGCCGTCAAATCTTCGCCTGCAAGAACCCAGCTATTTAGGCAATGAACAGCAAAAGTATGGCGCATATCATGTGGCCGAGGCCCTCTATCTGGCCCTCCGTAAGGAATCTCGGACATTCTTAAAAGTGTCCGGAATTGTGTGTGTATCCAAGAGGCTCCATACCGTTCTCCTTTACTGCGAGAACAGCAACTGGCAAAAAGGATTGCTTCATTTGAGGCAGGCGGAAACAATTCTAAATAGTTAGCCAGCGGAATTGCAACGGCATCCGTAAAAGGCACCAGACGGCTTTTGTGAAATTTTGTGTCACGAATTGCAAGAACTTTTTCGGTAAAGTCTACATCACAGACGCGCAGATTCAACAGTTCAGAGGTACGCAGTCCGCAATTAAACAGCATGCGGAACATTACTGGAATCTGGTACTTTTTTACCGGGTTTTGCATGCATACAGGAAAATGGTCTGCAGAATCCAACATCTTTTCAATTTCAGTGTCAGTAAATATATAGGCCCTGAAATTGCGCACTTCTTTGGGCATAAACTTGGGCGGAATTTTGTATGCGGTAAAACCTTTTCGAATTACAAAATTCAAGAATCCATTTATTGCGCTGACATCTCGGAGTACAGTGCTTGCCTTTTGGTTTAAGCCCGTTCCAATATGCTCAAGGACGTACTCCTTAGAGAAAACAATTTTTCCATCTTCTGGTTCCTTGTAATCACGCAGGAAACGCCGAATGCATCCTTCGTCGGTTTTTGACACAAACCCAAGCGCATGGCGCTCTGCCATATACTGTTCCAGTAGCATCTTAGCAGTCATGCAGAAGCCTCCCACTTTCCATAAGATAATGCGCATTTGCGCAGGGCGGGAAGATTTACTTTTGTGTAGCCTGTGGTTGTTTTGGGACTGGAATGGCCGAGAATATTAGAAATCGTCAACAGTGGTGTGCCGTCCATCAAGAGTGTACTTGCAAGGGTACGTCGCAGCGAATGGATCGCTTTTCGATTTTTTCTTGTCAGACCTGCGTATGTAATGTATTTCTTAAGCGCAGAAGATACGGCAGCGCTGGACTGGAATCCACCATAGGGATGAAGGTGTCGAATAAAGACATTGTCACAATTGGAATCAAGCCGACCGTTTCTTAAATAGTCAATAATTGCTTCTCCAATCACAGGCAGCAACGGCAAAGCACTGACTTTTCCGGATTTTTGCTGCGTGTAAGTAATCAGCTTTTGGTTCCAATCCAAGTTTTTGAATCTCAGGTTACAAATATCGCCCGCCCGCATTCCCAGCAGGATCGCAAGAAGAAACATAGCATAGTCTCTTTTTCCAATTGGATTACTCCTGTCAACAGCAGATAGCAGTTGCTTTACTTCTGCGGGAGTCCATGTTTCAGGAATGTCCTCATCTGTGTAAATCTTAGGTTTGGGAACATCTGCAGATAAATCCTTTGTGAACTGCTCTGACTCATAAAGATAGCGCAAAAAGTCTTTCAGCACACTGGCAGTCGTGTAAAGTGTTGGCCGACGACAACGGCAAAGAGTAGTCATAAAATTCGAGAGATCTGCAGATGTCAAACATGCAAGCTGAATGTTGCGGCCCTCTATATACTCAAAAAATTGGCATAGCTTCATCTGCTTTGTGCGTAGTGTTCCCTGTGAATTATGCTTCTTTCTGCACTTCATAAGATAGCTCTCCAGCAAAATGTCATACTCTGGATTGACTGTATAACTGCGGTGGCAATATCTAAGTGCGTATCCGAACTGGAAGATGTCGTCTAAAAGGCGGATCGCTCTGCGCGTGGCAGATTGCGACTTTGTTAGCTGGAGTCGTGGACTTGCAATATTTACGCCATAGATGGATTGAAAATATTCCCGTCCAGTCGTTGCAGTGTAGTCCTGAATTTTCTCATTGCTGTAGTAATCTGAAAACTTTCTGAATTCAGCACAGTAAATTTGTAATGCACTACGCTTGAAATCTAGTCGCAATAATTCTGAATTTGCTGTAGTGATTAATTCTGAGATAGGGATACTCTTTTGACTTGGTCTACCGTCTGAATGTGCATGGTAATCGTCATTTCAGCGTCCACCTCCAACAGCTCGGCAAGGAGCTTGTCAGAGAGCTCGGAGGCCATGATCTGCATATAAGAGGCCGCTCCCCATGTGGTGCCCATGCGGAACAGGCGGCTCTGGCGGAAGTCAAAGCTGGTGGGGCGATAAAATCCTTTGTCCCCATTCCGGTCTTGGGTATCATATCCCATGTAAAGCGGAAAGGCTCCACGCCGCCGGGGTGGAGCTGGCCGTGAAGGATCTCCAGCCGTTCCAGCCCAGAGAGGGGCCGGGACTGTACCCCCCCCCAGCTTTTTGAAGTTGCCGGTTATATCGGCCTCCACACGCTCCAAGCGGGGCTTGGCGGCGGCAAGGCTGTCCGCCGATACGCCGAAGGTCAGCAGCTTTGTCCGCACAATGCCGTTGTTGCTCTTGGCGATCTGGCCCTCCAGCATTTCCACATACTCACTCCGCATTTCGCTGTACTCGTCATCCTGCGTGGGAATATTGAGCTTGTACTTGCTCTCGGGGCGGCTCCTGTGGTTGATAAAGGAGAGCTGGAACGGAAGTGAGCTGTCAAAGGAATTGAGAAAGGCGCAGTAGCCGTCAAAGATAGCACTCTGGTCATCGGCCTGCGCCAACTGATAGTTGATGTCCTCATATTCCATGCTCTTGGTATAGAGCTTATCATTTACCCGACAGATACCATCCTTGAAAATCTCCCGGTACGGGATGGTCTGCTGTGCGGTCTGCGGCCCGGCCTTTTTCGGCTGGGCCTGTTTCTTGGGCCTGCGGTCAGGACGCTTTCTTTCTGCGCCCGGCCTTGCCGCCCTTGTGGTGGTCTGCAATCGGCGGTTCCTCCTTCCGGTTCAGAAAAGCATAGAAATTTTCGGTCTTGTAGGGCCTGACCCGTGGCAGTAAAAACCTTGTTCGGATGATGTTGCGGAGCACCTTCTCAAAGGGAAGGCCGTCCTTCTCGAACATGGCGAACAGGAAACACGGCATCATCAGGCCGATCATCAGGAACAGGGCCGTACTGTTCCCAATGTGGGAGCGGGTGAACAGGTAAAACGGGACGCCGATACCGCCCGCTATGGAAAAACAAATAAGCTGGCGCTTCGTCAGGTTGAAGGCCAGCTTGGTCTTAATGCGGCTCAAATCATTTGGTACTGGCACATAGGCCAATGAAGTCACCTCCTTGGAGCTTCGGGCCAAGTTGGCCCGAGGTCATCGTTCTGTCAGGCGGGCCGGGGCTTCCCTCCGGGCGGCCTGCGCCGCCTCAAGGCCCGATTGCCGGGCCCGCCAATACTCGGGGTTATACCGCTTGATGGAGCGGTTGATATTTTCCTCAAAGGCGACCTCGTCCTTGATACGCTCGGGGATTTTCCAGAGCTTCTTATCCAAGAGCTCCCGCAGCACAACTTCCTCCTGCGTATCTTCCTCAAAGCAGAGATAGCCTCCACGCTGAAAGCCGCACCGCTTGTCAGGCGCGGGCGTTATAAAAAGGAGAAAACGCGATTTTGCATTACACAAAACGCAGAAAAAAGAGCATCAAATATCTATCAGCAATATTTCTCAATGATTTTCTGCATAGCATCCCAGCTTTTCTCCATGTCGGCGGTCAGTTTGAACTGGGTTCGGGCGCGGTTGAGGTTTTGAGTCTCGTAGTTGATGTGGAAGTAGTGGTCGCCCTCCAGATAATCGGCGAGGAAGCGCATACCACATTCCATCGTCATCAGTTTAGCCCCCCACGGCAGGGTCTGCTTTTCCAGCGGGGTGAACGCTTCACCTGCTGCCTGCAAGAAGCCCTTGGTATAAATTTCAAACAGTTCCATGCTGAAATTCACTTTCGAGAGATCAGGCTCATCCTCGGCGCAGTGGTTAGCGCCAAAACGGATGGAATCGCCAAAATCGTTCGCGGCCAGCCCCGGCATGACAGTGTCGAGGTCGATAACACATAGCCCCTCCCCGGTCGTTTTGTCGAACAGGATATTGTTCAGCTTGGTGTCGTTGTGGGTGACGCGCAGCGGCAGTTTGCCCGCTGTCAGCAGGTCCACCATAACATGATAATCCGCTTCACGGGCGCGGACAAACTCAATTTCGCGTTGCACCTGTGCGGCGCGTCCCATGCGGTCCTCAGCCACAGCACGCTGGAAGTCCGCGAAGCGTTTTGGTGTATCATGGAAGTGAGGAATCGTCTCGTGCAGGGTATTTGCCGGGTAGTCGGCAAGCTGGTGTTGGAAATTACCAAAAGCAACCGCGCTTTGGTAAAAATCTTCGGCGGACTGCACCTGCTGCAAGCAGACGGTGTTCTCCACGAAGTCATAGACACGCCAACAACCGCCGTCGGCGGCCTTATAATAGGGCTTTCCAGCTTTGGTCAGCGCAACATGGAGCGTGGCACGTTCTGGGTCAGCCCCGCGCTGTTTGGCCTTTTCGCGCAGAAAACCCGTTACGCCGCAAATGTTTTCCATCAGACCGTCTGGGTCTTTGAATGTATCAGTATTGATTTTTTGCAGGATATAACGCTTTTGCGTTGTTTGTTCTGTAACAGCGTACGTCTGGTTGATATGCCCCTCGCCATAGGCGGTCGGCTCGGACACCGGGCCGTTCCACTCCCACGCGGCTAAAATCTTGTTCATTTCATATACATCCTCTCGGTTTTGTATCAGGTTGTGATACTGTACAGCACAACACCTGCCACGGCGGCGCCCGCCATGACCTTGATGGGGCTGGGCTTCCACTTGCGTAGGACGAAAAAACCTGCAAGGAAAATTACCAGTGCTATCAAGTCAAAGCTGCTCAAATCTGCGGGAAGAGTACGTTGGCCGTATAGTGCCATAATCAGCAACGAGATACCGGCAGAGGCAATCATAGCGATCACAGCGGGGCGCAGCCCTGCCAAAACGCCTTGCACAATGCTCAAACCACGGAAGCGGTAGTACACATAAGCCAAAGTCATCACAATGACACAGGATGGGAAGATACAGCCGATAGTGGCAATCAGCGCTCCCGGCAGCCCAGCCACCTGAATTCCCACAAAGGTTGCCGCGTTAAGAGCGATAGGGCCGGGAGTCATTTCAGCAATGGCCATAATGTCGGCAAACCCCGTCATTGTCAACCAAGGGTGAATATCCACGACTTGGTCTTGAATTAAAGGCATGGCTGCATACCCGCCGCCGATGCTGAACAGGCCGACTTGAAAGAAACTCCAGAACAGTTCCAGATAGATCATTCCTCGACCTCCTTCCTTTGCAGATACAGCGTATCCAACGCACCAATCACACCGCAGACCAGAATAATCAGGATAATGTTCACGGAGAAAAAGCGAGTCGCCACGAAAGCCGCCAGCATCACAGCGATGGGCAGCAGGCGCTTCTTTTTCAGAATGGGCCATGCCATATTGATGACTACATCAAAGATGACTGCCGCCACACCGGCCAGCATACCGGCCATAGCCATGCTCACATACTTGTTGGAGCGAAATGCTTGGTAGAAAGCAGAAATGATGGAAATGATAATCAGCGGCGGCAGTGCTGAACCAACTACGGTAATCAATGCACCGGGGATTCCTGCCACATGGTAACCCACCAGAATAGAGGCATTGATGGCGATAGAGCCGGGGCTGGACTGGGCTATGGCCGTCAGATCCAACATTTCTTCCTCCTCAATCCAGTGCAGTTCTTTCACAAAGCGCTCCCGCATGAGAGGGATAATGACAAACCCGCCGCCGAATGTACACGCGCTGAGTTTAAAGGTAGAAAGGAACAACTGCCAATATTTATTTTTCTTGTCCAATAGAATCTGTCTCCTTTTCAGCGGTACATCTGCACCGCACGGGCCATTTCACGCATTCGGGGTTCAGCGTAGGCAAAAAACTTTTGCAGTGCCTTGCAATAGTAACTGCGTTGGGCTTTGTCTGCTGTATTACGGTCACGCTTGCAGCCGCCGTAACATAGGTTTACCCATCTGCATTGCTGACATTCTGCGGGGACATTCCGGCCATCCTTTATAAAGATGCGCATTTTCTCCCCCAAAAGCAACGATTGTAAAGAGTCATTTTGAATCGTTCCGAGTTTGTACTCGTCCAAACAGTAAAAATCGCACGGGTAAACAGCGCCACTGCCCTCCACAACCATGTAAGAACCGCACGCGCCGGTGGTGGAGCAAGTTCCCGTCGGTGCGCCCATGAGCAGTTGTATATAATCTTCAAACAGGCGAACACTGACATAGACACCTGTTTTCCAGTCACGATACCATGCGTCAAACAGGGCGCACAAAAATTGCGCGTACAGTTCCGGCGAAAGAGAGTAACTTTCGATTCCCCGCTGCTCGCCCAAGGGGTCTAAGCAAGGGATGAATTGAAGATAGCGCACACCCGTTGCTTTCATAGACTTATACACACGTTCCGCCTTTTTAGCCAGACGCTTTGTGACAACACATAAAAGGTTGCACTCGATATGATACTGCTCCAGCAGTTTGATCGTCTGCATGACCCTCGTCCATGTTCCGTCGCCGGAAGCATCCGGGCGCAAAGCATCATGTACATCTGGCGTACCGTCTAAGCTGATACCAACAAGGAAGTTTTCTTCGCGGAAAAATCTCGCCCATTCTTCGGCAACGGCAAGGCCGTTTGTCTGGATGGCGTACTGCACCGTCACACGCTTTTGGTTGTACTTTCGCACTGTCTGCGTAAAGAACCGAAAGAAATCCAGCCCTGCTAAGGTTGGTTCTCCGCCCTGAAAGGCAAACGAAACAAAGCCGCCCGGCTCAAGTTCCGCAAAGCAGCGCCGTATCAATGTGTCGGCTGTCTGCAAGGTCATCATGCAATCTTCGTAAGTGCTGCGGTTTTGCTGCTCGTCCCGGTAGAAGCAATAGTGGCAGCGCATATTGCAAAATCCGGCTGCGGGTTTTATCAGAAATTGAAGCTGCTTCATAACACCTCAGTGTGCTGCAATACGGTCAGGGGCGTTTTGCCCACAAACAAGGTATGCCCATCTGTGTATTGTTCTTCACGGTTCTTTAGGGCGTCAATCAGCAGGGCACGCAGTTCGGCCACACGCTCCGGGTTTTCGTCCAGTACATTTTTTGTTTCGTGCGGGTCGTCGCGCAGGTTGAAGTACAGTTCCCGTCCAGTCTGGGAGTACCAGATGTATTTATCCTCTTTTGTCAGGATAAAGTGCATGGAATCTTCACCCAGCGTGTGTTCCCCATGCAGGTATTCGCGGTCTAGCGGGTGCAACAGGCTGGTGCCGTCCACCGTTTCGGGAATCGGGGCTCCTGCCAGTTCCAACAGCGTGGGCATAACATCCCGCAGTTCAGCCAAGTCCGTGCGAACCGTGCCGCGCTTTCCGATGTAACGCTCCGGCCCGGAGATAAACAGTGGTACATGGATACTGCCTTGGAATGGTTTTGCTTTCTGGAACATCAAATGGTCGCCCAGCATTTCACCGTGATCGGAGACAAACAAAATCACGGTGTTATCCATAATCTGTTCTTCCACCAGCGCGGAAATCAAGCGTCCGATTTGATGATCCATATGGGTGATGGCAGCATAATAGCCCGCCCGCAGCTGCTGAATATAGCTTTCATCCGAGGGTGCAGTCTGGGCATGGTAACTGTGACCGTCGCGCTCCCAGCGGACGCAGTCGTTCCAGTCGCCGCGCCAAGGTTCGGCCAGCGACTTATCTTTGTACAAATTCAAATAATATTCCGGGGCGTCCAGCGGCGGATGCGGCCGCACGAAGCTGGCCATCAAGAAAAAAGGTTTAGAACGGTCACGGCGGCGCAGAAAATCCCGGCACTCGCTGGCGACCCAGTTGGTGGGATGGTACTTTTCTTCGTAAATCCACGGACGAACCACCCAACTGTTGCAGTCCAAGCCAGTATCTACGGGGTCTGCATCCACACCAAGCTGCTGCTTGAGCCACCAATAATAATCATCGGCCACACGCTGGTCTTCATAACTGGGCGTACTGGGGCGGCGGTAGGCATGGAGATAGCCATCATGCAGCCGTACATCGTTGAATCCCAAATTATTGCGCAGCGGGTGAACGTGCATTTTACCGACGCACTGCGTATAATAGCCCGCCTTGCTCAGTTCCCCAGCCAGCGTGTGGGTATAGTTCCACGGCACTAAATCCTCATACCCGACGCGACCAGTGTGTTCCTGTGACATACCTGTGTAAAGAGAGGCACGTGCGGGAACACAGGTCGGACAGGCAGAATAGGCGTTTTCATAGCGCACGCCCTCTGCGGCCAGTGCATCGAGAAACGGTGTTTTTACATCCGGGTGTCCGGCAATACCAAGGCAATCGCCGCGCATCTGGTCTGCCATAAGCAGGATAATATTAGGATGTTTATCCATAACAAACCTCATATCAATGTTTTTGCAGTCAAAGGCGTGCCGCACAGTACGGCACGCCTTTTTCCTGCTTTACAGATTATACCATTTGATCTCGTTTGCGTCCATGTGCAGGGTAAAGCTGCTTCCATCGCCGGTGTAGACGGTGGTGTCCTGCGGCTCATAGGTGTTGTTTACCACACAATATTTGCCGTTCTTAACGTAGGCGTGCACCTCGACATTGTAGTTCGTGCTGAACCATTTGTGCAGGTCGGCTTCATCGTGGGCAGCCCACAGGATGGCGCGGTACAGCACGCGGTTGTTCACAAAGCTGTACGGCAGACCGCTGATATACACACCGCGCCCCTTGCCGTACTCATGCGCAGCCATCTGGACTTCCTTGTCACGCTGAATGAGAATTTCTGTGCCTTCCCATGCAAAGATGTTCTTCTTGCCCTCGCCAAAGTCCACATCATGGTCGGGGCAGTCGGCCAGAATAAAGTGGTCGCGGTGCTCGTCCCAGTTGTACTTGTCGTAGTTTAGGGTGAAGCCCGTTTCCTTCTCCACGCCAAGCGGCGCGGACAGTTGCAAATAGCGCCCCTGATACTGGTGGCCGCCCGGTTCGCCGACGCCGATCAAGCCGCCGCCACGATGGACAAAGCCCTTGACAGCAGAGGAAATTTCCGGGTCCTCCCAGACCTTGCCGCCGGTGTGGGCAGTGTCGCCGTCGCCGACGTTGATAAGGACGTCAATGCCGTCCAGCACCTTCGGGTCGGCCTTGATGTCGTCAAAACTGATAAACTTCACATCGAACGGTGCGCCGGACAACGCTTCGATCACGCCCGCATAGCTGTAATTCTGCTTCTGGTACAGCGCATGGTGGACCATGTGGCAGCCCCACGCGCGCTGCTGCCCCCAGCTGTTCAGCACAGCCACGGTCTTGACGCAGTAGGGCGTCGTGCCCTTGATGTTCTCATACAACTCACGGAACTCGTCGCAGACGCTCTCGACATAGTCGAGGAACTCCGGGAACTCGCAGGCCAGCTTCAGGTAGCCGCCGTAGCCGATGCGGTCAATGGGCTTGCGCAGGATGGCGCGGCGGGCGGTGACCCAGTTCTCCTTGGCCTCGCGCACAGGGTCGCCGCCCTCGTGGAAGG
>ENA-OQQW01000235-OQQW01000235.1-human-gut-metagenome-genome-assembly--contig:-NODE-235-length-39991-cov-28.738406_pt1 | contig 39991 bp, 31 predicted proteins | sample MGYA00243234_ERZ505098 | MGnify/ENA primary metagenome ERZ505098 (study PRJEB26097, sample SAMN02712086) | human gut metagenome | biome: Gut microbiome | host: Homo sapiens | place: Denmark... | reverse complement strand
ATAAGAGGGAAAGAATAAAAAATCAGAGCCGTGACACAGTTCTGTTTACACTACCCAAGAAAAAGTTTATATGCTTCCACAAAATCATCATAATATTGTTTATAGGTTGCGATTATTTCTTTAATTAGCTCCTCTTTCATCTTTTTACACTCTTCTTCTGAATAATCAAAATCTTCTTGTGAAGGTCCATAATTGTAATCACTCCATGACCGATATGTATATGTATATTCTGTACCTTCTTTCCTAACATCTATTTGAGTTTGATATTTTCTTATAATCGTATCATATAACAAATCCTGCAAATAACCGTTATCCGATTTGTTAAAATAGTCATCCGTTTTATATTTTATCGTCATATGTTCAGACTCATAATCATCACGTCCGACCCGATATTGATAGGAATAATGGCAAGATACTTTCATTGAACGAAATGAGGAGTCGAAATTACAGTTTCTTACAGCATGATAACTTGCATGCATAGAGTTAATTCTTGGATTAAATAATGCATTGAAACCATCTCTGATGCCCATTAATCTTGTAATAACAATAATATGATGTTTCAGAGTATTGTCCTTTACCTTAATACATCTGTTTATGAAAGGGATAACCTTTGAGAATAGGTCTTTGAATCCAAATATATCATTGTTTATATAGAATTCTCTATTACCTCTAATATAATTGTCAATTGAAAACCATTGTAACTCGAATCCGTAAAATATATCAGGCGCATAATTTCCTTTTCGTTCAATATATTTTGTAATATATCGAATAATAACATTGCCAACTACTGCTGGCTGATAATACTTTGCATCATCACTGAAATCATAGTTTCCCATATTTAAATTCTTTTTACTTAGATTCGTCATTATGGGAATTTCAATAAAAGGTTGCAGGGGGCTAAGACCAGAAACATTTTGTTTTGTTATGGCTTCCTCTGATATTAAGCCTTCTGGGGTTATGAAATATAACATATTGTTAGTGTATAAAAGAACATGATTTATTTAAATTGCCCAATTGAAATTTAAGGCGCAGAGCCGAACTCTGCGCCTAAGGGATGTGCATTTTGTACAAAAAAGGCCCCTAAATAAATCGTTAAGGTCCCGGAAGAAATCTGTGTAAACGTAGATGGGTACTAAAAATCCAAGTGAATAGATGTCCATTCCTTTAGAAACAAGTCCGACCAAGATTACAATCTCCCACAAATGACTTTGTACAAACAAGCCAACCGTTTTTGTGATTGACTGGACATTTTTGATAAATGCAGTCAATGAAAAATGATTTTTAATTTTCATAATTCTTAATCTGCATATTTATAATGTTAATACACTCCTACAGCATAAGGGGATCGAACCCCAAGTCCTGTCACTACTGCTCCCAATTGAGCTGCTGTGGATGCAAAACTACGAATAAAATTGATAATTAGAGATCTTATGGGTTGAGAAGCTATAAAAAATAGTAATATTTAGGAATTCGTCGAATTTCTTATAGAAGCTTAACTAATTCCTTTGAGATAATTGTCAACTTTCTCAAAATATCCATTGTAAGCTTTAGCGACTGAACTCTCTCGTCCGTTTAGACAATGATATATTGTAAGACCTCACGGTTCGGCACTGGCATAGCGCACTCGTCGTGGCTTGCCCTTTTTAGCCCATCGGGCTTGCCCGCTGTTCACGAATTTAGGGAGTGTGGTAACTCATACCCCTACGACCTAAAAGTCTTCGGGAAAGTGTCCGCCAAGGCAGCAAGCTGGGACACTGTTTTTACTGACACATATAAGCATATAAGAGATATGGAAAGAATAGCAAAGCAGGTTTTGAACGTCAGGGGACGTAAGGAATGCGCCGCCGCTCTCAGCCGTGAATACCAACGCAACTGGAGCGACCGGGCTTGGCAGATAGCCATTGCCAAGGGTAACTATGACCTCGGCAGACAGCATCTGAACTTCCAGATTTCCAAGGGAGGCAAGATAGCACCTATCGACAAGAGCAAGTCCATCCCACAGATGATGGCTGAGAACTTGGCTGCTCGTGGTATCAAGGACAAGAATGAAGGATTGGCTGAGCCATGTTTCAGAACTGTGACTGACTTTATCTTCAGCGGTTCGCAATGGAAGATGCGAGAACTTGCCTTCGGTGACCAAGAGGTGGTCTTCAAGCCTGGCGACAACAAGGAAAAATATGCCGTCAAGCGTATGCCTGAAATTGAGCAATGGGCGACGGACATTTATAATTTTGTCGCAGGAAAGTATGGTGAGGAGAATAGCGTTGCTTTCTATGTACATCTGGACGAGACTTCGCCACACATCCATTGCGTTCTTCTGCCAATCAAGGACGGCAAGATAGTACGGAGTATCGCATCACCCGAAAAATAACCACAGCGGTTTAAACTCGCTACGTGCAAGATTGGCTCACAAGGATTGGAATGGCATGGGAAAACTTAAAACAAGTCGCTCTCTGGAGTATAGTTCCTCTGTTTCCGATTCTGTTTCTTGGAACAAATACGTTGCAGAAATGGCAGGTGAAACCAAGTGCATCGGTTCGCCAGTGTTCTTCTTTTTCAAGATTGGAACCACGCAGTTGATTGACGTTTCACAGATGATAAACTTGGATGAACTTGCTCGTGTAGCTAAGGCTTATCCTCTCAAAATTTCCGTTGTTGGTGCTGCCGACAGTGCCATAGGAAGCGATGGCATCAACAATCCTCTCAGCAAGTCAAGAGCGGATTATATCACGCATCAGCTTGTGGCAAGAGGCATTGACAAGTCCATGATAATATCAAAAGCGAGGGCGGGATTGATGAGTATTCACCAATTGCAGCCAACCGTCATACGGCTGTCAGACTATTTGCACAGTAAATGTGTTTTACTATCATATCATACGATACGCGGTAATCTGCGAAACAATGATTATCAAAAGAAAGAGTCCACTCGTGATGAATGGGCTCTTTCTGCTATTTTATAGTTGTTCTATCAGATCTGGCTTAAGCAAGAAATCCATCAGACCAACAATATAAAATCCATTGTTGTCATGATACGGTTTTATGTCATCGCGCATTATGATTATCTTCTTAAAGGAATCATCGATCCTTTTTAATGAAGCACTTTCTTGCTCTCTTTTGTCATCATCAGGCATGGCAAATGCTGATTGGATATAATATCTGCGGTCTGCCATATTTGCAACGAAATCTACTTCCAATTGTTTGCGCTCTGTTGCAGTCCTTGTCTCTACCATACCTACATCAACACAGAAACCCCGTAAGCGCAACTCGTTGTATATGACATTTTCCATGATATGATTCTCTTCCACCTGCCTGAAATTCAGCAAGGCATTGCGCAATCCGATGTCTTGGAAATAGTATTTGGAAAGTGTGCCTATATATTTTCTGCCCTTGACGTCATAGCGCATTGACTTCTCTATAAGAAAAGCATCTTCCATGTAGGAAAGATATTTGGATATGGTTTTTCTGTCAAGCGTTTCATTCTTTACACTTTTGAATGTTTTTTCCAACTTGCTGGGATTGCATGGAGAGCCGATACATGAAGCCATCACACGCATCAATTCCATAAACTCCTCGCTGTTTTTCAAGTTGTTTCTCTCTATTATGTCCTTGAGATACACAGTCTCGTGTAAAGAACGGAGGTAGGCAGCTTTCTTCTTCTCGCCGTCCAACTCCAATATACCAGGTAGTCCACCATAGGTGTAATAACTTTTCCACAATTCCAACTTGTCGCCCCCTAAAGAGTTGTATAATTCAGCAAAAGACAATGGGAACAGATGGATTTCATCACCACGTCCCCGAAACTCTGTGACCACATCCTTGGATAGAAATTTGGAGTTGCTTCCCGTGACGTACACATCCGCGTTGCGGATATGCAAAAGACTATTCAGTACATCCGTAAACTCATCTATCATTTGCACTTCGTCCAATATGATATAGTAGAGTTTGTCATCTACAATACGTTCATGAATATGTTGAAGAATAACATCAGGGTCACGCAAGTTCTTGTTAAGGCGATCGTCCAATGCGATTTCTATGATATGGTCTTCACTTACTCCTGTTTCAATCAAATGATTGTGAAACAAGTTGAAGAGAAGAAACGATTTGCCGCTTCTTCTGATCCCAGTTACAATCTTTATGAGATTGTTTGACTTGCTTGATATAAGTTGCTGTAAATAATAATCCCTTTTTATAATCATGGCCATTCCCGAAAAGTGACATTAGTGTCAACTTTCGGGAATGCAAAGGTACGTTTTTTACTGGAAAAGAAAGAATCCATTCCCGAAAAGTGTCATTTGTGACAATAATCGGGAATGGAAATGGCCTTATATGTGGTTTACATTCAAAACCTCATACTGTTCGACCCCAAAATACATTGAGAAGCAGTGGCATTTTACCTATTCATTCCCGAAAACTGACACAAATGACAAAAATCGGGAATGGGCTCTATGTGTTGGTCTTGCTCAATGAGAATGCGCATGGCTGCAGCACAGAGCAAGCCATCGCAACACGATCCGTCTCTGATAGTTCATATACCATACCTTTTGCTGGCGAACAAGAACCAAAAATGTGATAAAAAGGTTTCAAAACCAAGGTACGAATGGCAAGTCAAATCGTTGTAAATGAGAGAGTAAAGAACAAAGCCGTGACACAGTTCTGTTCGCACCACCTCAATATATAGTAAATGTATGTTTCAACGTACGTTCTTGATAATCGATCTCTATAGCCTCGATATTGCCCATGCCATTGACCTGCCGGTTGTCGCATAGATAGAAACCGGCCTTCGGCGTAGGGAAAATCTCCGTGCGTAGCCTCACGCTTATTTGATGCTTGATAGAACGCTCACCTTCTTGGCCATCCTTGTCAGGAATGGAGTCCAGATGTTTCTTTAATGGTTCAAAAGATGACTCCGAGAATAGATAGAGATATTCCTCATGATCATGACTACTTGTTTGCAGCAGTGTAAAGTCATCACCGAAATCAAACCCAATAACATTTTTAATTATACTCGCAACCTGAGCTTTTGATAGAGGCCGATAGGATGCTAAGGCATAGAAAAACAAAGCAACAATCCAAACAGGTATCATGATGATAGTGATGGGTATCATTATCCACCATGATAGATTCTGAAATCCTAAAAACAAACAAATGATACTGGCTACAACGGCTATGGCTATAACTATTTGTACCGATTTGTTGGCAGAAATCTCCGCCTGTACATCGCTGTCAATTATTTCTGTATATTGATGATTTGGTGTGAAGTCTATCATATTTGTACCGGTAGTTCCCCTTGCTGGATTCTGTTGCTGCAAAGATACAACTTTATCCTTAAACGCGATAGTTTTCCACGCAGAATATTTGTTTTGTCCGTTCAAAACTATCGTATTTTACTGTTCTACTGCTTTCATATCTGCACACAAACAAGAGAAATATCTGCCATAGAGGTTTGTAGCTTTCTGAATGCAGCTGATGGCTATCCCTCGTAAACTTCTTGGTGGCCCGCAGCTGGCAGCGCATCATTCTGTCTCGCCGTCATGTCATCATGTCGTCATGTCGTCATGTCATCATGCCGTTAAGGATTTCTGCATGAACCACACAAACAAAAAACAAGGGCACTCGTCGGCAAAGAAGACGGGTGCCCTGTTGGTTATCCAAAAAAATGCAATCTATACCTGTTTGCTTGGGAAGCAAAGAGGGTAGGGGATGAGGGAAGGCTACCCCCTGCGCGCTCTCTGCGGTTCTCGTGCAGCCCCGGCGATCAGTCGGCGAGACTTTGGAGCTGGCCCTGGCCCTCCTCCATAAACTTCTTGGCGGCGCGCAGCTGGTGGCGCATGACGCTCAGCAGCTGCTGCGTCTCCTGCAGGAGATTGAGATAGACCAGGTCCACCTGTATCATCTTGGTGCCGTGGCTCTTCTGCATGCGGTTGAGGTGCTCCTTGCGCACGAGCGACAAGTCGTCCTTGCAGCCGTCGGCCTCGGCCAGCGTGGCGCGGTAGTTGGCGTATTGTCCCGTGGAGATTTGCTCGTAGGTGGCGTGCATCAGTTCGTTGACCCTGCGGCGTATCGGCTCATACTCCGTCTCGTAGGCCTTCGGGAGCGGGTTGAAGTTGTTGTCGACGTGCTCCTTGATGGGGGCGAGCATGCGGCGCAGCGTGTAGACGTACTGCTGGTCGCTGTTGATGCCGACGTGGAACCACGTGTTGCGCTCGATGGCCAGGTCCATCGGCGAGCGGCGCAGGCCCAGCATCTCCTGGCGACGATACTTCTTCAGCAGGTCCAGTTCGCGGCGCATGCTCTTTTGGCTCTGCCGCAGCGCCCGCACGTTCTGCGTGGCAAAGGCCTCGACGATGCCGTTGTATTGCTCCATGATATACTTGCAGACCGTGCTCTGCGTGTCGCGCACGTGGCTGCGCAGCATCTCCCAGACCAGTTCCGGGTCGCGCGTGCGCATCATCAGGCGGAAAGTGTCGTCCTCCTGCTTGGCCTTGGCGCTCTTCGCCTTGTACTGGCGGTTGCTGCGGTAGAGCAGGAAGACCACGAGCGCCATGAAGCCACACTGCACGATGACGCCGCCAAACCACATGGCGAGGCAGACCAGGGCGCAGGCGATGAAGGCCACGCCCGCCGTGATAAACCAGCCGCCGATGACGCTCAGCACGCCCGTGACGCGGAAGACGGCGCTCTCGCGGCTCCAGGCGCGGTCGGCCAGGCTCGTGCCCATGGCCACCATGAAGGTGACGTAGGTCGTGGAGAGGGGCAGCTGGTGGTTGGTGCCGAAGGTGATGAGCATGGAGGCGATGACCAGGTTGATGGCGGCGCGCACCACGTCGAAGGCGGCCTTGTCGTCCTGGAGCTCCACCTCGTTGGTGTTGAAGCGCGTGCCCACCCAGCGGCGCAGGCCGGCGGGGAAGAGGCGCTTGCCGCCCTCGATCAGGTTTTGGGAGCAGCGGACGATGGCGCGGGCGGCGCGGCTCGAGCCAAACATCTCGTCGCCCTCGTCCTGGCGGGAGAGATCGACGGAGGTCTGAATGACGTGCTGCGCCTTCTTGGAGGTGGCCATGGCGAAGATCATCACCAGGCCCGCCAGGATCAGGTAGAGGGGCGGCGTCGTGGCGCTCTCCATCAGCGAGGACATCATGAAGGTGTCGATGGTCTCGCCGTGGGCGTGGGCCGTGAAGTCCTGGTAGGAGTCGAGACCGGCGAGCGGCACGCCGATGAAGTTGACGAGGTCGTTGCCGGCAAAGGCCATGGCGAGGCCAAACGTGCCCATGAGGACGGTAAACTTGAAGATGTTGACGCGCAGCAGATGGAGCACCTGCATCGCGACGGTAGAGACGAGGAAGGTGCAGAGCAGCAGCCAGTTGGTGTGGTCCTCGATGTAGTCGCGCACGTTCTCGGGCAGGTAGGGGCTCTTGCCCATGCCCTTCATGAAGATGAAGTAGGAGAGGGCCGTGAAGGCGATGCCGCCGAAGATGGCGATGCTATAGCGACTGTGCTTCGAGTAGTGGAAGGTGAAGACGATGCGGCTCAGCCACATCACCGCCATGCCGATGACAAAGGAGATGGCCACCGAGACGAAGATGGCGATGATCACCTGCAAGGCCTTGTCGGAGTTGAGCAGGTCGGCGTATTCCAGCGTGGGGTCGCCCATCACCTTGAGCAGCGCGAGCATCGCCGTGCCGCCCAGCAGCTCGAAGACGAGCGAGACGGTGGTGGAGGTGGGCATGCCGAGCGTGTTGAAAGCGTCGAGCACGATGATGTCCGTCACCATCACGGCGAGCATGATGGTCATCACCTCGTGGAAGGAATAGTGGGCCGGCATCATGATGCCGTGGCGGGCCACGTCCATCATGCCCGAGGACATCACGGCGCCGAGCATCACGCCCACCGAGGCAATGATGAGGATGGTGCGAAACGACGCCACGCGGGCGCCGACGGCCGATTGCAAGAAGTTGACCGCATCGTTGCTCACGCCGACAAACAAGTCGAAGACGGCCAGGCAGAGCAGGAAGATGACGATACACAGATAAATGGTCTCCATGTGTTGTAAATGTTATGTTTGTTAATTTCTTCGGGTGCAAAGTTACGCCGACGATGCTACAATCTTTTTGCTATCGCGTTACAATACGGTTACAACGCCGCGGCAGACCGCTTTCTTCTTTATGCCTCATCCTGCATGGTCGCATTGTTACATGTTACATGTTACATGTTACGTTAAGGCCTCCCCACCTCGCCTCCGCCTCCTCGCAAGCAGGACAAGGTCGTGTAAGCGTTCTTCTCAGATACACGTCGCATTGGTCGCATGGAGTCGCTTTGTTACATGTTACATGTTACATGTTACGTTAAGGCCTCCCCCACTTCCTCCTCCGCCTCCTCGCGAAGCGTTGTACTTGTTGTTTAGTTGTTTCCCTGCTGACCTTTGTTTTTTTTATTCCTTGGCCAGAGAGAAGTCAAACTGCAGTCCGCCCCCCTCGCGGTTGCTGACGCGGATGCTGCCGCGGTGGAGGATGACGGCGTTCTTGACGATGGCGAGCCCCAGGCCTGTGCCTCCGAGCGACCGGCTTCGCCCCTTGTCGACGCGGTAGAAGCGCTCGAAGAGGCGGGGCAGATGCTCCTCGGGCACGCCGCGGCCCGTGTCGGCGATGGTAAACTGCCAATAGTTGTCCTCGGCACGAGCCTTGACATAGACGGTCGTCTCCTCTCCCGCATAGGCCAGGGCGTTGTCGATGAGGTTGCGGAAGATACTGTAGATCATGCTCCTCACGCCCCTCACCGTCAGCTCGGCGGGCAGAGAGACGAGGAGCCTCATCTGCCTTTGCTGAAACTGCAGCGCCGTCTCCTGCTCGATCTCCCGGACCATCCGCGCGATGTCCACCGTCTCCTTGCCGTGCAGGTCCTTCACCTCGTCCATGACGTTGAGCGTCGAGATGTCGGCCAGCAGCGAGGAGAGCCGCTGGCTCTGCGCGTAGCAGCGGTCGAAAAACATTTGGCGCGTCTTCTCGTCGATCGTGGGATGGTTGATGAGCGTCTCCAGGTAGCCCTGGATGCTCGCCACGGGCGTCTTCAGCTCGTGGGCGATGTTGTGGGTGAGCTGGCGTTTGAGTTCGTCCTGCTCCCTGCGCGTGCGCTGGTAGCGCTTATAGACCTTGATGATGCGCTCGGCGATGTCGCCCAGCTCGTCGTCGGGAAAGACCGCCAGGTCCTTGATGTCGAGCGACTCGTTGTGGTCGGCCCGCGAGGCGAAGAGGCGCAGTTTGGTGATATTGTTGCCCAGTCGGCGCGTGAAGTTGTAGAGCAGGAGCGTCAGCAGCACGACGGCGCCGAGCGAGAACCAAAGATAGTTTTTGTCCGTGTTGAGCACGCTGGCGAGGTTGTCGTTGTAGGGCAGGGCGCTGCGGACGATGTAGCGGTGGGAGGGAAAATAGGTGGCGGAGTAGAAGAAAGCCTGCGGCACGGTGGCGCTCTTGCGCTCGATGGCGTGGCCGCTGCCGTCGTCGAGGGCCTGGCGCACCTCCTGGCGGTTGGCGTGGTTGTGGATGTGGCTCAGGTCCTTCTGCCACGTGTCGTAGAAGACCGTGCCGTCGGGACGGATGAGCGTCACGCGCAGCCCCCTCATGTCGTTGTCGACGATGTAGCGGTCGATGAACGGTTTGATGTCCTTCGGCGACGAGGTGATGGCCTCGCTCATCTGCACGTTGAAGTCCTGGAGGCGCGCGTCGAGCACCGACACCTTGTAGTCCTTCTCCCGTCGCTGCTGATAGACGATGAAGGTGAAGGCAAAGAGCAGGAAGATGGAGAGCACTCCGAGGTAGAGGCGCATTCCCACGGGGATGCGGGTGCGCAGCGGCGCGAAGGGAGGAAGCCCCGTGGGCCCCTGGGCGGTCCCTTGGTTGTCCCCTTGCGTAGTCCCTTGGTTAGTTCCTTGCGTAGTCCCTTGGATGTTCCCTTGGTTGTCCCCTTGGTTGTTCCCTTGCGTAGTCTGCGGGTTGTTCCTTTGCGTAGTCTCTTGGTTGTTCTGTCTCATCCTTCCGTCTCCCATCATCCCGTCAGTTGGTCTTCACCTCAAATCCGTAGCCGAACCCCTGCCGCGTCACGATATGCTCGGCGTAGGCCTTCACCTTGCGGCGCAGCCGCGTGATGTTGACGTCCACGGTGCGGTCGAGCACGATCACGTCGTGGGGCCACACATGATTGATGAGCTGCTGGCGGCTCAGGATCTTCCCCCTGTTCTCCAGCATCATCAGGAGCAGCGAATACTCGATGCGCGTGAGCGCGACGTGCTCCCCATCGACCCACACCTCCTTGCGGTTGTCGTCGAGGACGAGCCCCTGGAAGCGGATCACGCCCTCCTCGTCCTGCGCCTCCTCGTCCTGCGACGTGCGGCGCAGCACCGCCTTGACACGGGCCAGCACCTCGCGCAGCGAGAAAGGCTTCGAGATGTAGTCGTCGGCGCCGAGGTTGAGGCCCTCCACGGTGTCGTCCTCCGTGTCGCGCGCGGTCAGAAAGATGATGGGCGTCTGCTTCGTCAGCGGGTTGTCCTTCACTCTTCTGGCCATCTCGAAACCCGACATCTCGCCCATCATCACGTCCAGCAGCAGCAGGTCGTAGGCGGCAATGTCCAGCGTCAGCGCCTCTTCGGCGGAGTAGGCCACGTCGGTCCGGTAGCCCTCCGCCTCCAGGTTGAACTGAAGAATCTCGCAGAGGTCGGCCTCGTCGTCGACCACCAGTATGCGATAATGCTTGTCTTCCATATTTGCGATATGTTCATGAATCGGGGGCAAAGTTAGGCAAAAAATGTGGAACGCGACGCGCTTTGCTGGTTACGATTTGATGACAACGGGTGGTGAGGCATAAAACGTCGGATGCTTGATTTATGACAAGAAGTAGGTATTTTTGTTAAAAAAACAAGTCGGTGACGTTTCGTTTCATGGAAAAAATGTACTTTTGTCGGCGAAAATTGTTTGCAGAATAACAAAAAGTTAATGACCTATGAAGAAAATCAGAGCCGCCGTAGTTGGCTACGGCAACATCGGACGTTACACGGTCGAGTCTCTTGAGGCTGCCCCCGATTTTGAGATTGCAGGCGTTGTACGCCGTCAGGGTGACATGGACAAACCACTCGAACTGACCCCCTACGAGGTGGTCGACGACATCACGAAGCTCAAGGAGGTCGACGTGGCCTTCCTCTGCACGCCGACACGCTCCTGCCCCGACTACGCCGAGCGCCTGGTGGCCTTGGGCATTAACACCGTCGATAGCTTCGACATCCACACCAGCATCCTCGAATACCGCACGCGACAGATGGAAAACTGCAAGAAGGCGGGCCGCGTCAGCGTCATCGCCGCTGGATGGGACCCGGGAAGCGACTCCGTGGTGCGCGTGCTCCTGGAGGCTCTCGCCCCGAAGGGCCTCACCTACACCAACTTCGGTCCGGGTATGTCGATGGGCCACAGCGTCGTGGCTCGATCCAAGAAGGGCGTCAAGAACGCGCTCTCCATGACCATTCCCCTGGGCGAGGGCATCCATCGCCGCATGGTCTATGTGGAACTGGAGGATGGCTACACCGTGGCGCAGGTCGAGGCGGAACTCAAGGCTGACGACTACTTTGCCCACGACGAGCTCCACGTCTTCGCCGTGAAGTCGGTGGACGACGTGCGCGATATGGGCCACGGCGTACACCTCACCCGCAAGGGCACGAGCGGCAAGACGCCCAACCAGCGCATGTCCTTCGACATGAGCATCAACAACCCGGCACTGACGGCGCAGATCCTGGTCGGGGTGGCCCGCGCCTCCTTCCGACTGGCCCCGGGATGCTACACCCTGCCCGAGATACCGGTCATCGACCTGCTCCCGCAGTCGCGCGAGGAGGTGATGGCTACCCTCGTGTAAGCTGTCGAACCCTATAAGCTGCTCCAATAGCCGCCCATATAGTTGCTCATATAGTCGCTTGCGTAGTCGAACCATATAGCCGCTCATATAGTCGAGCCATATAGTCGAATCATATAGGCCTACTGGCGATGGGGCGCCGTTGGAATAAAGTCTCAAATCCCTCGTTTTGGCAAGAAAGTCGGTCGGCTTCTTCCCAAAATGAGGGATTTTGTTTACACATTTGCGCAGATTTGTGCACATCTTTGTCGTTTTTGTGCACAATGTTTGCCCATAACGGGGAAAATAACTACCTTTGCAGCGGTTCTTTTAGGATACATCACTCAGGTTGTTTCACGAATAGCGGTATGGTGGAATACAAAACGGTGAAAAGACTGGAGGATAAGATAGAAATAAGAAAATAAGTAACACATACAGGATTTATGAGTTTAAAGATTGTTGTACTTGCCAAGCAAGTACCCGACACGAGAAACGTGGGCAAAGATGCGATGACGGCCGAAGGAACGGTGAATCGCGCCGCTTTGCCCGCCATCTTCAATCCCGAAGACCTTAATGCGCTGGAGCAGGCCTTGCGCCTCAAGGAGCAGCATCCGGGGAGCACGGTAGGCCTGCTGACGATGGGTCCTCCGCGCGCGGGCGAGATCATCCGCCAGGGATTGTACCGAGGTGCCGATACTGGCTGGCTGCTGACGGACCGCCTCTTCGCAGGTGCCGATACGCTGGCCACATCCTATGCACTGGCCACGGCCATCCAAAAGATTGGCGATGTGGATATCGTCATCGGTGGCCGACAGGCTATCGACGGCGACACGGCCCAGGTGGGCCCGCAGGTAGCACAGAAGCTGGGGCTCAACCAGGTGACCTATGCTGAGGAGATCCTCAAGGTGGAGGAGGGCAAGGCCACGATCCGCCGCCATATCGACGGAGGTGTGGAGACGGTGGAGACACCGCTGCCCGTCGTCGTCACCGTCAATGGATCGGCCGCACCGTGCCGCCCGTGCAACGCCAAGCTCGTGATGAAGTACAAGTATGCCACCTGCCCCATGGAGCGCACGGGCGAGGAGCCCTGGAGCAAGCTCTATGAGGAGCGCCCCTACCTGACGCTCCACCAGTGGAGCGTGGCCGATGTCGATGGCGACCCCTCACAGTGTGGTCTCAGCGGATCGCCCACCAAGGTCAAGGCCGTGAAGAACATCGTCTTCCAGGCCAAGGAGAGCAAGACGCTGACCGGCGAGGACAAGGATATCGAGAGCCTCGTAAGGGAATTGTTGGACGAAAAGATTATTGGCTAAGACAAACGACAAGATGAATAACGTATTTGTTTATTGCGAGATAGAGGGCACGAAGGTGGCCGAGGTGTCACAGGAGTTGCTCACCAAGGGCCGCAAACTGGCCAATCAGCAGGGCGTGGAGCTCCACGCCATCGTAGCCGGAAAGGACATCAAGGGAAAGGTCGAGGAGCAGATCCTGCCGTATGGTGTGGACAAACTGTTTGTCTTCGACGGCGAGGGTCTCTTCCCCTACACCTCCGCTCCCCACACCGACATCCTGGTCAACCTCTTCAAGGAGGAGCAGCCGCAGATCGCGCTGATGGGCGCCACGGTCATCGGACGCGACCTGGGACCGCGCGTGTCGTCGTCGCTGACGAGCGGACTGACCGCCGACTGTACCGAACTGGAGATCGGCGACTTCGACGACCGCAAGGCCGGAAAGCACTATGATGGACTCCTCTATCAGATTCGTCCCGCCTTCGGTGGCAACATCGTCGCCACGATCGTCAATCCTGAGCACCGCCCGCAGATGGCCACGGTGCGTCCGGGCGTGATGCAGAAGGCTCTCTATGAGGGCAAGGCCAAGGGCGAGGTGGTCTATCCTGAGGTGGCCAAGTATGTGCCGGCAGAGGACTATGTCGTCAAGGTGCTCGACCGTCATGTCGAGGAGGCCAAGCACAACCTCAAGGGCGCGCCGATCGTCGTGGCTGGTGGCTACGGCGTGGGATCAAAGGAAAACTTCGACCAGCTCTTTGAGTTGGCCAACCTCCTCCATGGCGAGGTCGGCGCAAGCCGTGCGGCCGTGGATGCGGGCTGGGTCGATCACGACCGCCAGATCGGACAGACGGGTGTCACCGTCCATCCGAAGGTCTATATCGCCTGTGGTATCTCGGGACAGATCCAGCATATCGCTGGTATGCAGGACTCGGGCATCATCATCTCGGTCAACACCGACCCCGAGGCGCCCATCAACCGCATTGCCGACTATGTGATCACGGGCAGCGTAGAGGAGGTGGTTCCCAAGCTGATTAAATATTATAAGGAAAATACAAAGTAAAAAAGACCCCCTCATGCCGGGCTCCTAAGGGCCGGGCGGCAGGGAATTCATATTATGGCAAATTACTATACCGACCATCCGGAGATTGAGTTCCACCTCGATCACCCGTTGATGAAGCGCATCGTGGAGCTGAAGGAGAAGGGCTATGCTGACAAGGATCAGTTTGCCGACGCTCCCGTCTGCTACGAAGATGCGATAGAGAACTATAAGCGCGTGTTGGACATTACGGGCGACGTGGCCGCCAACATCATCGAGCCGAACAGTGAGTCGGTCGATTTGGAAGGTCCGCACCTCGTCGATGGACGCATGGTCTATGCGAGCAAGACGGTCGAGAATATCGACGCTACGTGCAAGGCGGGCCTGTGGGGTGTCTCCATGCCGCGTAAGTACGGTGGCCTGAACCTCCCCAATGTGGTCTTCTCCATGCTCTCCGAGGTCATCTCGGCGGCCGATGCGGGTTTCCAGAACATTTGGAGCCTGCAGAGCTGCATCGACACGCTCTATGAGTTTGGATCGGAGGAGCAGCGACAGAAGTACATCCCCCGCGTCTGCGAGGGAGCCTCGATGTCGATGGACCTCACGGAGCCCGACGCTGGCAGCGATCTGCAGCGCGTCATGCTCAAGGCCACACAGGACGAGGACGGCACGTGGCGTCTGAACGGTGTGAAGCGATTCATCACCAATGGCGACTCTGATATCCACCTGGTGCTTGCCCGCTCTGAGGAGGGCACACACGACGGACGTGGCCTCTCGATGTTTATCTACGACAAGCAGAGCGGCGGCGTCACGGTGCGCCACATCGAGCACAAACTCGGTATCCACGGTTCGCCCACCTGCGAGCTGGTCTTCAAGAACGCCAAGGCAGAGCTCTGTGGCAGCACACGCATGGGTCTCATCAAGTATGTGATGGCCTTGATGAATGGTGCGCGCCTGGGCATTGCCGCACAGAGCGTCGGCGTGGAGCAGGAGGCTTACAACGAGGGTCTCTCCTACGCCAAGGAGCGTATGCAGTTTGGCAAGAAGATCATCAGCTTCCCCGCCGTCTATGACATGCTCTCGCGCATGAAGGCAAAGCTCGACGCGGGTCGCTCACTGCTCTATCAGACGGCACGCTATGTCGATCTCTACAAGGCCCTGGAGGATATCGGCCGCGACCGCAAACTGACGCCCGAGGAGCGTCAGGAACTGAAGAAGTGGAACCGACTGGCTGATGCCTTCACGCCGCTGGCCAAGGGCACCAACTCCGAGTGGGCCAACCAGAATGCTTACGACGCCATCTCCATCCACGGTGGTTCGGGCTTCATCATGGAGTATAAGTCGCAGCGCCTCTTCCGCGACGCGCGTATCTTCTCTATCTATGAGGGTACGACCCAGTTGCAGGTAGTGGCTGCCATCCGCTACATCACCAATGGCACCTACCTCAACATCATGAAGGAGATGCTGCAGGGTGAGGTCTCCGAGAGCCTCAAGCCGCTGCAGGAGCGCGTGGCCAAACTCGTGGCTACCTACGAGGCTTGCCTCGACAAGGTCAAGGCGGGCGCCAACCAGGACGAGCACGACTTCCTGGGCCGTCGTCTCTACGACATGACTGCCGACATCGTCGCTTCCCTGCTCATCCTCGACGACGCAACGCGCGCGCCGGAGTTGTTTGAGAAGAGTGCCAACGTCTTTGTGCGCATGGCCGAGGAGGAGGTGATGGGCAAGGCCGCCTATATCCAGGCCTTCCACGCCGACGATTTGAAGAACTTCGAAGCTTAATATTTGACATCCTTTCGTCCCCAATCGCATGGTGGACTCCCGCTTGTCTCATTCTATATAGGACTGTAGAAAGGACTATATAGGATATGGAGAAGGACTATATAGGACGCAACAAAGACTATATAGGATACAAGAAGGAAGATCATGCGCTTGGGGATTTCTTTTTTACTCTTAAACAATACAAATGGAGAATTTTATTGAAGTGAGAAATGTCACCAAGGCGTTCGACCGTCACGTCGCGCTCAGCGATGTCTCGCTGACCATGCGTCGTGGCCGCGTCTTCGGACTCCTTGGTCCCAACGGTGCGGGCAAGACCACCTTGATCCGTATCCTCAACCGCATCACTGCTCCCGACAAGGGCGAGGTGATCTTCGACGGACGGCCGATGCAGCCCGCCGACGTGGCCCGCATCGGCTATCTGCCCGAGGAGCGCGGACTCTATCGAAAGATGAAGGTGGGCGAGCAGGCGGTCTATTTGGCCCGACTCAAAGGGCTCACAAGGCGCGAGGCCGAGACCCGCCTCAAGGAGTGGTTTCGGAAGTTTGGCATCATGCCCTGGTGGAACCGCAAACTCGAAGAATTGTCCAAGGGAATGGCGCAGAAGGTGCAGTTTATCATCACCGTCCTCCACGAGCCCGACCTGCTCATCTTCGACGAGCCGTTCTCGGGCTTCGACCCGGTCAACGCCGAGCAACTCAAGCAGGAGATTCTCCAACTCAAGGAGAAGGGACACACCATTATCTTCTCGACCCACAACATGGCCAGCGTGGAGGAGATCTGCGACGACATCGCGCTCATCAACCACTCCGAGGTGGTGCTCAAGGGCGACATGAGGCAGATCAAGGAGGCCCACCGCACGGGCCTCTATGAGCTTCAGACGCCCGACGTGCTCTCTGTGGAGCCTGACAGCCCCTTTGACATAGTTCGCCAGGAGGAGCGCGCAGGTATCCACTCCTACTTGCTCAAGGCTCACGGCGACGCCACGGGCAACCAACTGGTCGGCTATCTGGCCGGCAAGGTGGAGGTGCGCGCTTTTGCCGAACAGATCCCGTCGATGAACGACATCTTCCTCCAGCTGATCGGCAAAGACGCGCAGTGGGCCGATGAGCAGATAGAAAACCGTCAGCAGTCGAAGGCGGAAGAAAGTGTGAATCCCTCCAGCAATCTTTAACCCCCCGCAACCATGAACAAAATATTGATAATCATCGAGCGCGAGTTTCTCAAGCGCATTCAGAAGAAGAGTTTCATCGTGCTCACCATCGTCTCGCCACTCATCATGGCCGCGCTCATCTTTGTGCCGCTTTGGCTCTCGTCGATCGAGAACGACGAGCAGCAGCACGTGGCCGTCATCGATCCCTCGGGACAATACTTCAAGGCGCTGAAGGAGACGGAGACCTTCCACTTCACGCTGGTGCCAAGTCTCAACAACGAGATGCGTAGCGAGGACTCTCCCTACGACGCCGTGGTGAGCATTCCCCGCGGACTGCTCGACAACAAGGCGAAGGTTTGTATCTATAGTAGGAAGGAGGTGCCTGTCAACTTGCTCTCCTACGTCCAAACGACCCTGGACGATCAGGTGAGGCAGCAGCGGCTGAAAGCCTCGGGCATTGCCCAGCTCGACAAGATCATCAGCGAGGTGGAAAAAGGTACGAAGGTGGAGACCGTGAAGTGGAACGACCAGGGCGACGAGACCATCTCCAGCGGTGTCGTAGCCATGGTGGTGGGATTCCTGTTCACGTTCCTCATCTATATGTTCGTCGTAGGCTATGGAGGCCAGGTGATGCAGAGCGTCATCGAGGAGAAGGCCAACCGCATCGTCGAACTGATGGTGAGCAGTGTCAAGCCTTTTGAACTGATGATGGGAAAGATTATTGGCGTGATGCTCGTAGGTCTCCTTCAAATGGCTATTTGGGCCATCCTGCTTGTGGTGATTCTCTCGGGCGTGTCCGTCTATTTCGGTATCAACGCCATGGACACGATGTCTGCTGCCAATCCGGCTGTGATGCAGGCGGCTCAGGCCCAGCCCAACGTCGAGGCGCAGGAGATGCTTTCTATGCTTGGCAACTTGCCTTTGGCCGAACTGGCCATCATGTTCCTGCTCATGTTTGTTGGAGGCTACCTCCTCTATGCGAGTTTCTTCGCTGCCACGGGAGCCAGTATCAACGAGCAGGAGGACAGTTCGCAGTTTGTCATTCCCGTCACGATGATCACCCTCTTCGGTCTTTACGCCGCCATGTACAGTGTCGAGAATACCGATGGTCCGCTGGCTTTCTGGACCTCTCTGTTTCCCCTGACCTCTCCCATCGTCATGATGGTGCGCATCCCCTTTGGCGTGCCCTTGTGGCAGGAATTGCTGAGCGTCGTCTTGCTCTACGCCACGGCCTTCTTCATGGTTTGGGCTGGTGGCAAGATCTATCGTGTCGGCATCCTCATGTACGGCAAAAAGCCGAGCATGAAGGAAATCATCAAGTGGATGCGCTACAAATGATGGCGGACTGACAAAGTGGTTCTGTAAGATCAGTAATCAGTAAGCAACAAAGGCTGCGTGGTGTCGAAAGAAGACCAGCGCAGCCTTTTCTGTCTGTGGCGAGCAACTTTCTATGGCAAGCAGCTTTCTGTGGCGAGCAGCTTTCTGTGGCAAGCAGTTCTCTGTGGCAAGCAGCTTTCTGTGGCAAGTGGTTTGCTGTGGTGAGCGACTTGGCCGTATGTCTCTCAGAGATATTTCGCCCTGAGCACTTTGGGCAGTTTGCTGACGACCAGGTCGTGCGACTCTCTGATCCAGTCTCTCACCAGCGGTGTGGCCAATTGCTCATAATATACGTCGATCCAATGCTTCTTGTTCCAATGGAAGGCTGGCGTCACCGCCTCATACTGCAGGCGCAACGTCTCGTTTCGATCGGGAGGCAATTTGCAGGCAAAGCGTGGCCCGCCCTTCCAGTCTTGTCCCTCTCTACCCAGCCAAAGGCACAGGAAGATTTTGCCTTCCACGCGGAAGGTGACATTGTCCTCGCCAAACGGTTGGTCTTCGCTCACGCCTGGCAGCGAAAGCGTATAGCTCCTTACTTCTTCTATATTCATTTGCTCTCTGATTGTTTTGCTCTATAATTGTTTTGCTCTGTGATAATTTCTTGTTCGACTACAATCTCGACTACAATTTTCGACTGGAAAATCGACAGCAATTACGACAGCAATCTCGACTGGAAATTTGGCTGCAAAAATAATGCCAATTCTCGTAGGACCCGCATTTGTCACGCAGCGTGCTTTGTCACTATTTTTTCTTTTAAAGACTTTTTGTTTGTAATTTCTATAGATTGTCGATATTTAGTTGTACCTTTGCCCCCCGAACGAACATCTAATCAATAGCAAATCATTATGGGAAAGAGAATAACCGACAAAGTGACATGGGTAGGCAAGATTGACTGGGAACTGAAGACCTTCCATGGCGACGAGCTTTCTACCCACAAGGGTACAAGCTACAATTCCTATTTGATCCGGGACGAGAAGACCGTCCTCATCGACACGGTATGGAATCCTTATGACCAGGAGTTTGTGGCCCATCTCAAGGAAGAGATCGACCTCCAAGCAATCGATGCCATCGTGGTGAACCACAGCGAGAGCGACCATAGCGGTGCACTGCCCGTGCTGATGCGCGAGATTCCTGATACGCCGATCTATTGCACGAAGAAGGCGGAAGGCATCTTGCGCGGACTGTATCATAAGGACTGGAACTTCCATAACGTGAAGACGGGCGACACGCTCTGCATCGGCGAGAACACGCTCACGTTTGTTGAGGCTCCGATGTGCCACTGGCCCGACACCATGGTGACCTATGCGGACAAGGAGGAAATCCTCTTTTCCAACGACGTCTTCGGACAGCACTACGCTACGGAGAGCCTCTACGACGACACGGTGAACCAGAAGGACCTGTTTGATGAGGCTGAGAAGTACTATGCCAACATCCTCAATATCTACAACCCGATGGTCAATCGCAAGGTGAAGGAAATAGTAGGCATGAACCTGCCTCTGAAGATGGTCGCTCCGTCCCACGGAGTCATCTGGACCAACCATATCGGCGAGATCGTAGAAAAGTATCTCCAGTGGTCAACCAACTATCAGGAGCATCAGATCACCATCATCTATGATACGATGTGGCAGAGCACGCGACGCATGGCCCAGGCCATTGCCGACGGCATCCGCGATTTCGACCCGACCGTCCGTGTGGTGTTGATGAACGCTGCCAAGGACGACAAGAACGACATTCTCGTCGAGGTGTTCCGCTCCAAGGCCATTATGGTGGGCAGCCCGACGGTCAATATGGGCATTACCTACGCCATTGCCGGACTCCTGGAAATGATCCACGGTATGAAGTGCAAGAACAAGAAGGCTGCGGCCTTTGGCTCCATTGGCTGGGGCGGCGGTGGCGAGAAGCGCATCCAGCAGCGATTGGAGGAAGCGGGCTTCGAGATTGCCGCCGAACCGGGCAAGCAGCTTTGGGCTCCCGACACGGAGGCTGAGCGCAAGTGGCGCGAATATGGCAAAGCCTTCGCCGCTGCCGTGCTTGGCGCGTAATAGTATAAAGAGGCTGTTATCCCAGCTATCATCTCAAAAGGCTGGCAAGGGAATTGGTCCCCTGCCAGCCTTTTGAGTGTCTTTGTGAGCAACGTGCCGCCGTCTTGTTCTTATATCTTGTTGATTTGTTCCTGGGTCAGCCCTGTAGCTTTCAACACTTGTGAGACAGGTATGCCAAGGGAAAGAAGGTTGCGTGCTATCTCCAAACTCTTTTCCAATTCACCTTCTGCTCTTCCTTCCGCTATTCCCTGAGCTCTTCCTTCTGCTCTTCCTTCTGCTCTTCCTTCCTCTATCCCCTCTTCGTAGCCTTCGTAGTGGCTGGTATCAAAAATGCTTTTCATGTGTCGTATAGACTCCATGTGTCGAACGTACGCTCGCTTGTCATGGTCGGAGAGCGAGTCCACCCGTAAGCATTCGCGCGCCTCGGCAAGGCCTTCGGCCGTGGCCTTGTCGCTAATTTGTCCCGTTTTGAGAAATTCTATCCACTCGTCGAGTGGGGTAGTGGCCACTTTGTCAAAGTCGTTCACGCGCAGTATGTAGTATTCCGGAAACAGGTCGCCCGCCTCTTTTCTGCTCATAAGGCTCCGCTCATCGATACCGAAGAACTTCTTGTTCTGACGGACGGAGAGTTTAAGGATGTCATGTGGTTCATGCGCACCCCTAAATTCTGTCTTGCCGTGATACACATAGTCTTTGCCCTGGCCCAATTCGAAATAGACGATGTTGATGGAATAGACTTTACGCACCTTGTCGTAGGGGCTTCCCAGCCCAATATATTCCGTGATGGCCTTTGACACACCGTAGAGCATGCGGTGGAAATAGGTGAGCTCGCGGTTGTTCTGCACCTCTATGATGCAGAGTTCTCCGTTCTCGTTCTCTGCCAATATATCCACTCGGTTGTATTTGTCGGTCTCGTCCTCCTGGTTGCTCTCGCTCTCAAGAAACCGTTGTATCTTAAACTTCTTTCCTATCAATGAGGACAGAAATCCTTCCAACACCGCATGATTGGCCTTGTTGCGTAGCAGGCGTTTCATCGCCCAGTCGAACCGTATGTAGTTTTCTCCGATTATCGTCATGTTTCTTGTCGCTTTTGGTTTTCAGCCGCTAAAATACGATTTTCCATCGAATCCACCAAATGTTTAGGCTACAAAAGTTGATAGCGGCCGTTCTGAAAAGTTATTTCCGCTACTCTAAATAAGTTACTTTCGCAACCCCAGATAAGTTACTTTCGTAACTCTAAATAAGTTACTTTCGCTCGGCCAAGCCATTGTAAAAGGGAAATTCTTCCCTTTTCCTTTGGCTTTGCGCTCGCTTATTCGTAACTTTGCAAAAATTTATAAGTGGGAAAAGAAATGGCGGAAGAAAACCATCGGATACTGCTTGACCAAATAGATTATCCAAGCGACTTGCGCAAACTGGAGGTGAAGGACCTGCCAGAGGTGTGTCGTGAGCTTCGCAGAAACATTATAGAAGAGGTGGCGGTCAACCCCGGCCACTTGGCTTCGAGCCTCGGTGTCGTGGAAATCACCGTGGCCGTACATTACGTGTTCAATACTCCCGACGACCGGATCGTCTGGGACGTAGGTCATCAGGCCTACGGCCACAAGATCCTGACCGGACGCCGTGAGCAGTTTAAGCTCAATCGGAAGTTGGGCGGACTTCGTCCGTTCCCGTCTCCTTTGGAGAGCGAGTACGACACGTTCACCTGTGGCCATGCTTCCAACTCCATCTCGGCGGCGCTGGGAATGGCCGTGGCGGCGAAGCTCGGCGGCAAAAAGACGGAAAACCGCCATGCTGTGGCTATCATTGGCGATGGTGCGATGAGTGGCGGACTAGCCTTTGAGGGACTCAACAATGTCTCCAGCCAGCCCAACGACCTGCTCATTATCCTCAACGACAATGACATGAGTATCGATCGGTCTGTGGGCGGTATGGAGAAATACCTGCTCAATCTGGACACGAACGAGACCTACAACCGTCTCCGCTTCAAAGCCAGCCAGTGGCTGCACGAGCGTGGCTACCTGAACGACGACCGGAGGAAAGGCATTATCAGACTGAACAATGCCCTGAAGAGTGCGTTGGCCCATCAGCAGAATATGTTTGAGGGGATGAACATCCGCTATTTTGGTCCTTACGACGGCAACGACGTAACGGAATTGGTGCGTATCCTCCGACAGATCAAGGATATGAAGGGGCCGAAGCTCCTCCATCTTCACACCAAGAAGGGCAAAGGCTATAAGCCTGCCGAGGAGAGCGCGACGATCTGGCATGCTCCAGGCAAGTTTGATCCCGAGACAGGCAAGCGGCTGAAGAGTGAATCCGCCGAACCGCAGCCACCAAAGTTTCAGGATGTGTTTGGCGAGACGCTGCTGGAATTGGCGCGCCAAAACGACCGCATCGTGGGTGTTACCCCAGCCATGCCCAGTGGTAGCTCGCTCTCCATATTGATGAACGAGATGCCGACCCGCGCCTTCGATGTGGGAATAGCCGAAGGCCATGCTGTCACCTTCTCAGCCGGTATGGCCAAGGACGGCTTGTTGCCGTTCTGTGCTATATATAGTGCGTTCTCGCAGCGAGCCTACGACAGCATCATCCATGACCTCTCGATCCTCAACCTGCCCGTTGTGCTCTGTTTGGACCGATCCGGACTAGTCGGCGAAGACGGCGCGACCCATCACGGTGCGTTCGACATGGCCGCCCTTCGTCCTGTCCCCAATCTCACGATAGCCTCTCCGATGGACGAGCGCGAGTTGCGGCGGTTGATGTTCACGGCTCAGTTGCCCGACAAGGGATCCTTCGTCATCCGCTATCCGCGCGGCCGTGGTGTGCTGACAGACTGGCGCTGCCCGCTCACGGAGATAGAGGTGGGTACGGGCCGCAGACTGACCGAGGGCGATCCGAAGCCCGGCGACGTGGCCGTGCTGACCATCGGCCCTGTGGGCAATGATGTGCAGCGTGTCATCCAGACGCTGGCCGAGGAAGGCAATCCCCAGCATCACACGATCTTCCATTATGACATGCGCTTCCTCAAGCCGCTCGACGAGCGCATACTGCAGGAGGTGGGCAGTCGTTTTGATCGTGTTGTCACCATTGAGGACGGTATCCGCACGGGCGGTATGGGGTCGGCCGTACTGGAGTGGATGAGCGACCACGGTTTTGCCCCACGCATGATGCGCCTCGGTATGCCTGACCGTTTCGTCGAGCAGGGCACGGTCGGCCAGTTGCGCCACCTCTGTGGCTACGGCTATGAGGACATTAAGGAATTGTTGAGTAAGGAATAAATCAAGTATGAGGATAATTATAGCAGGCGCATTCGCCATCGGGTCGTATCTTGCCAAGTTGCTCTCCCGCAACAAGCAGGAGGTAGTGCTCATGGATCAGGACGAGGAGAAACTGGGCAAGCTGGCCATTGATTATGATCTGCTCACCATGCACGCCTCGGCCACCAGCATCCGTAGTCTGAAAGAGGCAAGGGTGGAGGATACTGACCTCTTCATCGCCGTCACGCCCGATGAGAGCTATAATATGACGGCATGTGGACTGGCGAAGGCGCTGGGTGCGAAGAAGACCGTTGCCAAGATCGACAGTTCGGAGTATGTGGATCCGCAGAACAAGGAACTCTTCCACGAAATGGGCATCAGCAGCATCATCTATCCCGAGATGCTGGCTGCCCGCGACATCATCAACGGTCTGAAAATGTCGTGGGTGCGGCAGCGATGGGATGTCCACGACGGTGCGTTGGTGATGCTGGGCATCAAGCTCCGCGAGACCTGCAAGGTGCTCGACAAGCCGCTCCATGAGATCTCGGGACCCGACGACCCCTTCCACGTAGTGGCCATACGCCGTCGCGGAGACACGATCATCCCGCGAGGAAGCGACGTGCTGAAGCTCTACGACCTCGCCTACTTTATGACCACACGCAACTACATCCCCTATATCCGCCGCGTGGTGGGCAAGGAACACTACGTGGATGTGAAGAACGTGATGGTGATGGGTGGTGGATCCACCGCAGTCCGCGCCATCCGCCAAATGCCGGAATACATGCAGGTGAAGGTCATCGAGAAGAGCGTGGAGCGATGTGAGGCCCTCAACAGTAAGTTTGACGATGATATCCTCGTCATCAATGGCGACGGTCGCGACCTTTCGCTGTTGAGCGAGGAGGGAATCCGCTCCACCCAGGCCTTTGTCGCATTGACAGGGAAGGCTGAGACCAATATTTTGGCCTGTCTGATGGCCAAGCGCATGGGAGTGAGAAAGACGGTGGCGATGGTGGAGAACGTCGATTACGCCTATATGGCGGAGAGCCTTGATATAGGTACGATCATCAACAAGCGCGCCATTGCTGCCAGCCACATCTATCAGATGATGCTCGACGCCAATGTCCACAACGTGCGCTTCCTCATGTCGGCAGACGCCGATGTGGCTGAGTTTGTCCCTGTACAGGGGTCGAAGGTGACGCGCCGTCCCGTCAAGGACTTGGGACTGCCCAAAGGAATGACCATCGGTGGACTGGTGCGCAACGGCGAGGGAATGCTCGTCTCGGGCAACACGCAGATCGAGGCAGGCGATAGTGTGGTGGTGTTCTGCCATAACGTCAGCGTCAAGAAGTTGGAGGAACTTTTCAACTGACCTCCTGCTTGTACAGACAATTAGCGTTCGGACAATAGTGCTGGCAATAAGTGTGCTGGCAATAAGTATAGTGACAATAGTGTACAGACAATTAGCATAGTGACAAAAAGCGCGAAATGCTCAATACCAAACTTATTTCCAAAATCTTCGGATCGTTGCTGCTCATCGAGGCGCTGCTCATGTCCTGTAGCCTGGGGGTGGCCCTCTACTATGGCGGCAGCGACGTTATGCCCTTCACGTGGAGTGTCGTCGTGCTTATAGCCGCTGGTGTAGCTTTCCGCTTGCTGGGCCTCAAGGCTTCCAATGCGCTGAGCAGACGCGATGCCTATTTCGTGGTGACGACCGTCTGGGTGCTCTTCACGATCTTTGGCATGATGCCTTTCTTGATAGGCGGCTATCTCCATTCGGTGACGGACGCCTTCTTTGAGACCATATCGGGTTTTACGACGACGGGAGCTACCATCATCGACTATCCTGAACGGCTTCCACGTGGCCTGCTCTTCTGGCGTTCCATCACCCAGTGGATTGGTGGTCTGGGTATTGTCTTTTTCACGATAGCCATCCTGCCCTCGTTTGTCGGTGGGTCTACGCGCGTCTTTGCTGCCGAGGCCACAGGTCCGATCGTCACCAAGCTCCACCCCAAGCTCAGCACGGGAGCCAAATGGATTTGGGCGGTCTATGCCGTGCTGACCATCTCCTGCTTCCTTTCTTATAAACTATGCGGTATGAGCTGGTTTGATGCCATCAACTACGCCTTCACCAGTACGGCCACAGGAGGTTTCGCCACGGAGAGCGGATCCATTGCCACCTTCCACTCCCCTGCAGAGGAATATGTCTGTACGCTCTTCTGCTTCCTTGCGGGCGTCAATTTCACGATGCTCTATGCTGCCGTGGCCCGCTTTCGCATAAAACAGCTCTTTCGCAACAGCGAGTTTCGCTTCTATCTCTTCGTCGTCACCTCCTGCACCTTGTTTATCATGGTGGAACTGATGTGGCACAACCACTACGACCTGGAGCGCGCCTTCCGCAGTGGTGTCTTCCAGGTGGTCTCCTTCATCACGACCACGGGCCTCTTCAGCGACGACGCTTCCAAATGGCCCCATGTCACGTGGTTTGCCCTCATCCTCTGTATGGTTGTCGGCGGTTGCTCTGGTTCGACGAGTGGAGGCATGAAGAGTATTCGCGCGGTGATGATCCTGAAGATCATCCGCAATGAGTTTCGCCAAATTCTCCATCCCAATGCCGTTTTGCCCCTCAATGTCGATGGACACAACGTCCCCCAGTCGAAGCGCGTCACGCTCTTGGCCTTTGTCGGACTCTATCTGATCCTGGCCTTCCTTCTGGGATTTGCGATGATGGCGTGTGGTGTTGACTCTACCAACTCCTTCACTATTGCCATCAGTAGTATGGGCAATGTGGGCCCGACTCTGGGCCTTGAGATTGGTCCGACGATGTCGTGGGCACAGTTGCCCGATGTGGCGAAGTGGATCTGTGCGTTTCTGATGCTGGTGGGACGTCTCGAACTCTTCACCGTCCTCGTGCTCTTCACCAAGGCATTCTGGAAAGATAACTAACGGGTGTTTTTGGAGAGATAATTAACAGGGTCCAGGTTGACCTCCTCTTGATTCTACGACGCTTCTTGTTTCGATGACATCACCTTCTGCCGCTTCTCCCGCCGCCTCTGCGCCCCGTCTGCTTTGGATCGACCTTCTGCGTGGATTCTTGATGCTTGCCATCATCTTCGACCACACCGAGATCTGCTTCACGGGCGATAATATCGTTCCCTATAGGATGTACGTCCCCGACGTGCTGATGGCCTTCTTCTTCCTTTCGGGCTATCTCTTCTATCGTCCCGAGGGTTTCCGCCTGCGACATAAGCTGCACTCGTGGCTGCGCGGAGTGCTCATGCCTTATTTTATCTTCACGAGTGCCCTGGCGCTTCCCAAGGCTTGGCTCCATGGTGACGGCGGATCGCTGTCAGACCTGCTGCTGACCATCCTCACGGGCCAAGGATCATGGTTTATTGCCTCCTTGGCCGTCGCCGAGCTCCTCTTCTGTTTCCTCCTGTGGCTGTCGCATGCGCGTTGGTGCTGGCTGGCCGGAGCAGGGCTTTTCGCCGTAGCCCTGGCCTATGGCTTCGGTACGCGTCGTCTGGCTTTTGAGGCCAACTGGTGGCACGTGAATGAAGCCGTCGTGGCCTTGCCATTCCTTCTCCTGGGCTATATGGTCCATCGTTTCGATAAGCTCGGGACGCGCTGGCGACTTGGCCTTTTCGCTCTGCTGTTGGTGCTCTCCTTGCCTGTCAATGTCCTTGTGGCGAGTTCTTCGTGGCCTTCTGTCTTGGTAGGCGCGCTCGTTCTTCCCCGCCTGTTTCTCGTCAAGAACGCGCTCTCCGTGCTCCTCCTCTATCTCCTCTTCACGATCTCGCAGCGAGACGGCGTGCGGTGGGTGGAGCAGATGCCTCGCTGGCTTGCCGCGATGGTGTCCTGGACAGGACGCCGATCCATCGTCTATTATTTCTTCAGTAGTGGCATTCCCACAGCCCTTACCGCCGTCTTTTCCCGCCTCGGCTACACCTACCGTGGTTGCTATGCCGAAGTCCTGGTGGTCTTTCTTCTTCATCTTCTTCTCATCACCTTCGTCACATGGACCATCTATCGCTACCTACCGTGGACCACAGGCCGTAGGAAGCCGAACGGATAAGCATGGGAACGTGAGAAACCTAATGACCCCAAGCTCCAAGGAAAGCCCAATGGACAAGGGGGAAGATGAAGGATCAGGGGAGGCCCAATGGACAAAGGAAACATGATGGGCAAAGGGAAATGATGGGCAAAAGGAATGCTGATGGACATGAAAAAACGTGTCCAGCCCAAGGCCGGACACGTTCCCATTAATCTCATTTAAACTATGTTGGAAGCCCGCTTGCCAGGTTTGTCCCAGTAGGCTTCCTTTGTTGGCTTTACGACTTCTGACTTAGATGTCGAGCAGATTGATAGCCACACGGAAGTAGCCCTTGTTGGCCTCCGGGTTCCACATCATCTGCGAGGTGATCGGGAGGTTGGCCTTGCCTACCTTGAGCTTGTAGGTGCAGCCCAGGCGCACGTCGTTCACACCAGCCGACTTGCCATAGAACGTGGCACCGTCGTTCTCGTCATAGTTGCTGAGGGCGAAGTTGCCACCCACGCTGGCATCCACCTTCCAGTTGTCGTCCTCGTAGAAGGTGTAGGCAGCCTGCACAAACGTAGAGTAGATGTTCTGTTTGTTGAGGTTGCCACGGTCGCGGCCGGCCAGTACGGTAGCCCAGCTCAGTGAGAGCGGCAGACCATGCTGCGCGAAGTTGTAGCTGATGGCAGCGTCGAGGAAGTGGCCCGTCGTGCGAGCATCATAGTTGAAGTAGCGATACTGCTTGTCGTTGGCATAGATGCCGTCGGAGAAATTGTAGATGTCCCACACGGCTACGCTAAATCCACCGATGGTGTAGCTTGCGTAGATGTCGGCCTCCTTGTAGTCGCCGTCCACCTGCATACCACCCCATGCGCCGAGGCGGAAGTGGTTGTTATTGTCGGAGATGGCAAACTCGTTGTTGAAGGTCAGACCCTTGGAAACCTCGAGTCCGCGCCACAGGTGTGAGGTCTCGAGACCAGCATTGTAGTGGAGCTTCTGAGCATTGATCGTTGTCGGGAGGGCGAGTGCTGCCAGCACGAACATACCCTTAAATATAGACTTCATCATAATGTTTGCTTTTTTCTTTACGGTTGAATGATTTTCTTTGCTATGGGATTAGCAGAAGTGATACAGTGAGGCCACGAGGGCAGCGAGTACAGCGCCAGCGATCGGGCCGAGTACAGGCACCCATGAGTACCCCCAGCCACTGTCTCTCTTGCCCTTCATGGGCAGGATGGCGTGGGCGATACGCGGTGAGAGGTCACGAGCGGGGTTCATGGCGTAGCCAGTCACACCACCGAGCGACATACCGATGGAGACGATGACCATCGTCACAGGCCATGCGCTACTAGCGCCGATGTTGACCACGTCTGAGCCGTAGGTGCCAAAGCAGATGATCAGCAGCACGAGCACGAAGGTGCAGATCACCTCCTGGAGGAAGTTGAGCGGCTTGTTGTCGATGGCCGGCATGGTGCAGAACGTGCCGAGCTTGCCGTCAGGATCGTCCGTAGCATCGAAATGATCCTTATACATGATCCATACCAGAATGGCACCGACGAAACCGCCAATCATCTGAGCCACCGAGTAGGGCAACACATTCTCCCAAGGGAACAAGCCAGCGGCAGCCAATCCGATGGAGACGGCCGGATTGAGGTGAGCACCCGAGGCGTGGGCCACGAAGACACCCGCCATGACGGCGAGACCCCATCCGAGCGTGATGACGATCCAGCCACCACCCTGGCCTTTACTCTTATTCAGTCCCATACAAGCGCAGACACCGTCGCCGAGGAGGACCAAGATCAGCGTACCCAAGAATTCGAGGGCGCAGTTGTAAAGCAATGTAGAATCCATAATTTCGTTTTTTTGTGTAGTTGATAAATGTTGTTTTTGTCAAATGATGCAAGAATACCGGCCCCCTCCCTTTGCTAACGATTCGTCGGGAGGGAGCCCGTATGTGTGAGTGTGGTTTACTTGCGGCTCAGCGTGCGCTGGATGGCATCCTTCCAGCCCTTCTTGGCCTCTTCTATCTCGGTCGTTTCGCCAGCCGGCTCAAAGGTGCGCTCCACCTGCCACTGCTTCTTCACCTCGTCGATGTCCTTCCAGAAGCCTACAGCGAGACCAGCAAGATAGGCAGCACCCAGGGCGGTGGTTTCCGTGATCTTCGGACGGATCACGTTAATACCCAGCAGGTTGGCCTGATACTGCATCAGCAGGTTGTTGCGGCTTGCACCACCATCTACCTTCAGCTCCGTGAGCGGGGCGTTGAGGTCGCGAGACATGGCCTGTGCGATGTCATAGGTCTGGAAAGCAATGCCGTCGAGGGCAGCACGGGCGATGTGAGCCGCCGTTGTGCCACGGGTGATACCCGTAATAGTGCCGCGGGCGTAGGCATCCCAGTAGGGCGCAGCCAGACCCGTCAGAGCCGGGACAAAGCGGACACCACCGCTATCGGGTACGGTAGAAGCCAGCGTCTCCACGTCGGACGACTTCTGGATGATGCCCAGTCCGTCGCGCAGCCACTGTACGACCGAACCGCCGACATAGATAGATCCCTCCAGTGCGTAGTTCACCTGGTCGCCGATCTTCCAGGCCACAGTGGTGAGCAGGTTGTTTTTCGACATGACCGGCTTGTCGCCCGTGTTGAGCATGACGAAGCAGCCCGTGCCATAGGTGTTCTTGATGGCACCCGGCTCCAGACACATCTGTCCGAAGAGGGCCGCCTGCTGATCGCCAGCGATACCGGCGATGGGCACCTCGTGGGCGAAGATCGTGGTCTTGGTGTGGCCATAAACCTCCGAGCTTGACTTCACCTCCGGCATCATGGAAGCCGGAATGTCGAGCAACTTCAGCAGCTCCTCATCCCACTTTAGGTCGTGGATGTTGAAGAGCATCGTGCGGCTGGCGTTGGTCACGTCCGTCACGTGCACCTGTCCGCGGGTCAGTCGCCATACGAGCCATGTGTCGATGTTGCCGAAGCGGAGCTTGCCCTTCTCGGCGCGCTCGCGTGCTCCGGGCACGTTGTCGAGGATCCACTTGATCTTCGTGCCTGAGAAATAGGCGTCGATGATCAGACCCGTCTTCTCGCGAATTCTGTCCACCAATCCCTGCGCCTTGAGCTTGTCACAGTACTCAGCCGTGCGGCGGTCCTGCCATACGATGGCGTTGTAGATCGGCTCGTCGGTGTCGATGTCCCATACCACGGTGGTCTCGCGCTGGTTGGTGATACCGATGGCGGCGATGTCCTTGCCGTTGATGTCGATGGCTGAGATGGCCTCGGCGATGACGGCAGCCTCAGACGACCAGATCTCGTTGGGGTTGTGCTCCACCCATCCCGGCTGCGGGAAATGCTGTGTGAACTCCTTCTGAGCTACTGAGCAGATCTGACCGTTGTGGTCGAAGACGATGGCGCGAGAACTGGTTGTTCCCTGGTCAAGTGCCAAAATGTAATTTCCCATAATCAATGTACTTTAGTTATTTGTGTAATTGTAAAAAGCTCTATTCTAGAGGGCAACTTTTATGCCTTGTTGAGACGTCGCGTCTCCTCCACATCGAGTGCCTCGGCGATGGTGGAGATGGGATTCTTCACCTTTCTCGACGTTGACATTTCGATCTGCCATTTACAGGTCTCGCAGTCGGTCGATACGAAGTCGGGCTTCAGTTCCTCGATCTGCTTGAAGAGCGGTGCTCCGATAGCCTGGCTTCGCTTGTAGTTCTCCTTCTTGAATCCGTAGGTGCCCGAGATGCCGCAGCAGTTGCTGTCGAGCAGCGTCAGTTCCACGCCCGGGATCATGCGGAGCAGTTCGGTGGAGTAGATTGCCCAGCCCATGCGCTCCATGTGGCAAGCCGTGTGGTACGCCAACTTCTGGTGGAAGTCCTTGCGGAAGGCCAGTTTGATCTTGCCCGACTCCACCATACGGTAGAGCCATCTGGTGGCCAGCGAGAGATGCGGCGCCACGTCGTCGTTGTCAATCTTGAGCAAGTTCTTATACTCGTCGCGCATCGTGAATGTGCAGGTGGAGCTCGTCGTGAGCACGTCGTCGCCCGCGGCGATGGCCTTGCGCATGGAGCTCATGTTGAGTTCTCCCTGCTTCTTGGCCTGGTCGCTCAGTCCGTTGGCTACGAGTGCCACACCGCAGCACTTCTCCTTCTCCAGCAGGCGCACGCCATAGCCGCAGGCGTTGAGGATCTTCAGCAGATCTTTCGACAGTTGCGGGAAGTTGTAGTTGGCGTAGCAGCCGTGGAAGTAGGCCACGTGCTTCTTGTATGCCTCCTGCTCTGCCGCGTGCTTCTTGTACCACTGCTCGAAGGTCTGGAACGAGTAGGACGGGAAGGTGCGGTGCTTGTCGATTTTCAGCACGCTGTCCATGACCGCCTTCACCGGCTTCAGTCCCAGGGCGAAATTGGTGATGGGTGCGAAGTTGTGGGCCAGCGTTCCGACGAAGTCCGTGTTGGCCAGCATGCGGTCGCGCAGCGACGGCTTGGCCGTGCTATATTTGATGCGCGCCTCCTGTATGAGGTCGGCTATCTTGACGTTCTCCGGGCAAGCCACCTCGCAGCGCTTGCAGTTGAGGCACAATTTCAGTTTCTCGTCGAAGAACTGTGCCCCCTTCAGGCGGTAGCGTTCGTTGTCCGGACCCGACTGTTTCGGTCCGGGATAGTTTGGCTCTACCGCCGACACCGGGCAGTAGACCGTGCAAATGGAGCACTTCAGGCACTGCTCGAAGTTGTGTGTGCTCTTGCTTTCCTTCTGTATCTGTATGGATTTTGCTTCTGCCATGATATTTTTCTATTTACTAAGAATGTTGTGTGCGACCTCCAGGGCTGTGAGCATGGCCACACCCGTCGCGTCATCCAGTTTGATAGAGTTGTGTCCGCCGAGCACCGATCCTGCTGCGTAGAGGTTTTCGATGGTCTTTCCGTCGATCGTCGCGTGGAGCTTCTCGTCAGTCTTCACGCCGAAGGCCATGTAGGGCTGCGCGTCGAAGACATAGTCGGCGTGCCAGTCGGCACGGTTTTTCTCTGCCAGGACATCGAGTCCGAACACTGGCTCGTAGATGCCCTCGTAGTTGCTTCTCAGTCCGCGGCTCTGGAACGATCCGGAGCAGAGCACGTAGTGGTCGGCCAGGAGCAGTTCGTCGGCGAGATTCTCCGTCTCGACGGAGGCCACCTTGAAGCCTACGATCTTGCCGTTCTTGACCGTGTCGCTGCGGAAGTAGCGGCCGCCGAGCTGCTGCAGGCGCTTGATCAGCTGCATTTGGATATGCGTGCCCGGCACCGACGGCGGCATGGTCGCCACAAACTCAATGGGCTTGCGGACCAATTTGCGTAGGCGGGCGATGGTCTCGGCCTGCTGCGTCAGTCCCAGCACGGCGGGCAGAAGAATCACCTCTCCCGAGGCGTTGAGCGAGTTGATAGCCTCAGCCACCTCGGCAAGGTGCTCGTAGTCGCTCAGATACTTGGCGATGTTGGTGGCACGCAACTCGCAGGGCGTGTGGCGTGCAAAGTCGAGCGTATCGGTGGCAAACTCCTTCAGTTCCACCTCCACCTTGAGTCGGCGCAGGTTGTCCACAAGAAACTCCGTGGGCAGGTCGAGGTAGCCACGGATGTTGGCCACCGTCACCTTCTTGTATGGCAGTTTGTCAGCCTCCTGGCTCGTCACCAGTCCTTCCATCGTGAGCCATGCCGGCTTCGTCAGTCCGATGGGAGTCAGGCGGAAGTGGTTGGCCTTGGCCTCCCCCTTCATCTTCAGTCCCGCCTCGGCCAGCAGCTGTGCGGCCTCCGCGGCCCGTGCGGCCTTGTCGCCGACGCGGTGGTAGGGGTGTGTGGCGGGCAGTTGCTCCATCGCCTCCAGCGGACTTGCGACGGTGTTACCCTCCGTGTCATAGCCCAAAAGGCTGATGGACCCCGAGTTGAAATGCAGGGTGCTCTGTCCTGCTCCGATGACGGCCACGCGCTGGCCGCCCTTTGCCAAGGCGATGCCGCAGGTCAGTCCCGACAGTCCGCCTCCTATAATGATTGTATCGTATCTCATCGTGCTACCTCCTTGTTGTTTCCGGCCACGCGGTTGATGCCGCAGAGACCCTCGTAGATCATGGATGTGAGTTGTGCCTCGGCCAGCGTGTCGCCCCAGGCCACGGGCTGCATGCCCTTCCAGCGCTCGGCGATAAAGGACGCCAGGTCGCGCTGAGCCTCCTCGGCTTTCATCTTGGCCACGCGACAGAGCACGTTGGCTCCTCTGCAGGCGCAGAGTTCTCCCTGGCATGTTCCCATGCCCAGGCGTGTGCGGCGGCGGAGGTTGATGAGGTTGTGAACGTGCAGTTTCTCGGCGGCAAACTTCACCTCGCCGATCGTCACGTCCTCACACTCGCAGACCAGCGCGTCGTCGATGCTGTTGCCCGTCGGCACGTCCTTGGTCATCGTGCCGTGGCGTCCCTCAGCGGCGTAGAGGCTCACGGTCTGTGCGTTCTTGCTCGTCGTGTGCTCCGGCAGCGGCTCTTCGCTTCCGGGCAGCGGCGTGGTGGCCGTCTCGCACTTCTTGTCCACGCCCAGCTTCTTGCAAGCCAAATCCGTAGCCACTTCGGCCATCATGCGGTAGGTCATCATCTTACCACCCGTGATGGTGATGAATCCCTCCAAACCGTCTCGTGTGGCGTGGTCGAGCAGCACGATGCCGCGGCTGATGGATCGACCCGACGGGTCGTTGTCGGCTGCCACGAGGGGACGCACGCCGCAGTAGGCGCGGATCACGCGGGTGGAGGCGCAAGCGGGAGCCAGGTCGATGGCGCCGCGCTCCAGGATATCTACTTCCTCCTGTGTGATCTTGAGGTCGTCCACCGTCTCAAACGGCACGCGGTCGCTCGTCGTTCCGATGACGCAGACCGTGTCGTCCGGCACGAGAATATCGGCGTTGGCCGGTTTGCGGCAGCGGTTGATCACCATGTTGTTGACGCGGTGGCCGAAGATGAGCAGTGTGCCCTTGGCCGGAAACATATTGACCGTGACGCCAGCGAGCTTGGCCACCTCGTGCCCCCAGATACCAGCAGCGTTGATGACCAAACGGGCGTGTACGTCCTGCTCCTCGCCATTGCGGTTGTTGCGCAGATGTACACCCACCACGCGTCCGTTCTCGATCAGCAGGCTCAGCGCCTCGTGATACGTCAGCGTGTCGGCGCCATGACGGCGGGCGTCGATGATGTTGGCCGTAGTAAGGCGGAAGGGGTCTATCGAGGCGTCGGGCACGCGTACCGCACCGATCAGATCGGGATTGACAGCGGGCTCGATGCGGCGTGCCTCCTCAGGGGAGATGACGTCTGCGCGGATGCCCGCCTTGCGGCAAGACTCTACGAAAGTGGCCTGATAGTTGAGGTCGTCCTCAGGCAGTGTGATGAAGAGACCGTCGGTCTCATCGACGCAGTGGCGCGCTATCTTGCGCAGCGTCATGTTTTCCTGAATACATTCTTTGGCCGACTCGCCATCCGTCACGGCATAGCGTGCGCCGCTATGCAGCAGACCGTGGTTGCGTCCTGTGGCTCCATTGGTGAAGTCATACTTCTCGACGAGCAGCACGCGCAGGCCTCGCATCGCGCAGTCTCGTGCTGTGCCGGCTCCTGTTATGCCGCCGCCGATGATGATGACATCATACTCTTGTTTCTTGTTTCTATCCATTGTCGTGTGGTTTAGGTCTCCTAAACTCCTTGTTTTTGTTGTATTCTAATCTTGGTTCATGCAGGTCTTGTGGTTTGATTCGGCAGATTCTTGCATGATTGCAGTCTCTTTCTTATCGAAACCCAACCTTCGTTTTTGCAGTACAAAGTTAGGAATATTTTCCAAAACGGCCCAAATAAATTAACTATAATTAACAAAAAGATTTCGATTTATCTTTACTTTGCTTCCGTTTCAACGATTGTTCGAAATCGACAAGTGTAAACTGTGGAATGTATGTTTTGGCGTTTTCTACCCCCGTGATGCGCATTTGTATGCGAAAATCACCTGTTTTGGCTGACATTTTGTAAAGTTGTCGCTTTCTTTTTGGAAATAATACACAAATGAAATAATTTTCTCTATAATTGTTATAAACACGCCTTTTTGGCGATGAAAACACAAAATATAGAAGAAATGAGACGCTTCGCCGAGCCATGAGTAGCTCCGGGCTTGGCGGCTGCTGCCCATGGCGGGTGGCGAAACGTCTCTTGGGTCTTGTTTTGACGACTACGAAATCCTTAACGGCATGATGACATTACGGCATGATGGCATGATGACATGACGGCATGACGAAGCTTATGCTACGACGACGTTCGTCGTCAGTTTTCTATAGACTCCCTTGTCTATCCTTTCGACCAAGCCCTGTCGCTCCCATCGGCAGAGCATGGAGATGACCCTGGCCCGGGCCACGTCAAATCCTCTTGTGCTGACCGTGGTGCGGTAGGCATCCTCCGTGTTGAAGTGTTCGCCCAGTTGCTCAAAGATGGTGTCGTTTTTGGTTTTGCGGCTGCGCAGTTTTGCCTTCGGTGCATAGGCAGCCGATCGAAACGCCATCTCGATGCGCTCTTTGAAGAAGTACATCGCGTTGTCGATCATGTAGTCGGCCAGCACGTCGAAGGCCGCGAGCATCTGCGGCGTCTGCTGGCGCAGGATCAGCTTCTGACACAGCGTGGGGTCTCCCTTGAGCCGCGTCTCCGCCCCCTGCATTCCGTAGCTGTTGATGAGCCGCTCGGCCACGCGGCAGAGCATCAGGCAGGTCATCATGCGCATGGCCGTGGGGCAGGTGCGGAAGCGCTGGCGCGCCAGCGTCTTGTCGTCGTTCTTGATGCTCTCCAGTCGGATCTGCTCCAACCACTGGCGCCCCCTCTTCTCCAGCAGGGGCAGCCTGACGTCGCCGCTCATGAGCGGCAGCAGATGGGCCACCTGCTGTATCTTCGTCTCCTGGTCCTCCGTCAGACGGTAGAGGCTCTCCGAGAGCGGCGAGAAGGTGTTGTCGGGCGTGCGTGCCAGGGCCAGTCGGCTCTGAAAGCCGTCCGTATAGTTGGTCACGACACGATAGAGCGCGTCGGGCGTGCCACACATCACGACGTTCCACAGCAGTTTGTCGATGTGCACGTTGACGGCCTCGGCCGACTTCGCCTCGCGGTCGTAGGGCGTGCCGTCGTAGGCCTGTCGCAGCATGACGGAGAAGTCGCTCATCGCCGTGCGCCACTTCTGCGAGACGGTGTCGGCCTCGGGTGTGAAGGAGAAGGCGTGCTTGCCCTGGGTGTTGGCCAGTCGGTCGGCGAGGTTGGCCACGGTGGTGTTGAGCGTCAGCCAGCGCACGGGATACTTCGGGTCCTCGGGCTGCTCTTTCTTGTTCTTGGCCGCCCGCTTTCGCGCGCGCCATTCCTCCTCGGCCTGCAGATAGCCCTTGTCCACCATTTTCACCTCCGCGAGCCAGGCCGCCACGATGGGGTCGATGCTGCCCTTGCCCGAGGCGAAGTCGCCGGCTATGTAGCTGATGAGGTTGAGCTGCGACCACTTGCCGTGGATGTCGACGCGCACGCCCGTGGCGAGCATGCCGATGGCCGGCGTGATGGCGAAGATGGCGGGCATGGCGAGGTGTGGGCCCACGGCGTTGATGCTCTCCCTCACGCCCTGCGGCATCTGGGGCAGCTCGTTATAATAGAAGAGGTCGTCCTGCTCCATGGCCTCGTCGATGGAGACCACCTCCCTGCCCTCGACGATCATGTCCTGGCGCACGGCCTCGACCACCTCCTTCAGGCGCCGTGGCATCTGCGTCTTTCTCTCGCCCAGCGCCGAGTCGATGCAGGAGAGCTTCTCGGCCTCGGCAAATCCGTCGTAGCAGGGGATGACGCGGTCGAGCACGGAGCGGTCGAAGCCGCAGATGTGGCGCAGGTTGACGGCCAGCTCGAAGGTCAGCGTATTGCGATTGGACTTCGAGGGCGTTTTGCCCTGGTTGTAGAAGGCCCACCACTTCTTGATGATGCGGTCGTAGGGAACGCCGTCGTAGTTCAAGGGGCCCGCCCCTTCGCTCGTCTTCTCGGCCTGCTTGCCTTCCTGCTCCTCCCAGTCCTCGCCTTCCTCCGGCGAGCCGGTTGTTGGTTGGCTCGTTGTCTTTGCGCCCGCGAAAGATGCCTCCTGGTTCGCGAAAGATGCCTCTTGGTTCGCGAAAGATGCTTCTGTGCCCGTGAAAGCCCCACACTCCCCGTTGTCGAAGAGGTCATCGTGCAGGTAGAGCAAGTCCTCGGATGTGGTGGCGAAAAATACGCGGGTGATGTCTTTCGCCCCTGCGTCGTACTCCACGCCCAGCAGGTCGGAGGCCCAGCGCAGGTTGGCCTCCTGATCCATCTCGGGATGGCGGCGGAAGACGACGTGCAAGCCGCCTCCGCGCGCGCTGCGCTCCAGCATGAGCAGGCCCAGCTCCTCCTTCTTGTCGATGGCCGTAGCGGCTATTGCGTTCACCTCGTCGGCGCTCAGATGGTCGATGTCCATGCCCACCGACTTGCTCAGCCGCGTCGCGCCTTTGAGGCACCCGTCCTCCGTAGGCAGGCAGCTATAGTTGAACTGCACCAGCTTGCGCTTCGCCGCAGCCACGTCCGTATCCTTCTGCGGATGGCGGATCAGCGTGAGATTGCGCACTTGCGTCTGGCTGTCTCTGTATCGACGGTAGGCCTCCTCGGTCTCCACGGCCTTCATCATCTTGTGGCCCTGCTGATAATATATTACGTGTATACTCATGATAGTTTCTTTCTCCTTTCTTTGTTATTTCGTCAGTTGTTCATTGAGCAGAGCGTCGATGGCGTCCTGCGCCTCATCCATGATGGCATGGGCGATGACCACGTTCTCCGTGCGGAAACACTTCAACGTCAGCTGCACGACGTCGTCCTGCGTCCTGCTTCTGCGCCCGTGAGCGAGCTTGCGGATCAGCACGCTGCGGTTCTTTGGTTTCGTCCGTGGCACGAAGTCGAACGTCCCGTCGCTCATCTGCTGGCAATGGCTGCCATGGTTCTCGTTGCCATTGTTGGTTTTATTGTTCTTATTCATAACTGTATAGTTTTTTGTTTCATCCTGGGGACGGAGGGACACCGAAGGTGGATCGACAACGTTGTATCGTGTTGTTTCGATGCAGCCTGCCGAGTAGGGAAAACAACCAAACCACTTTTACCATGCTGGAACAACTTGTATTGTCCTGCAAGACTTGGTTGTAATGTTGTATTTGTTGTCTTATTCTATTTCCCTGATTCCTCTATATTTCGGATGATTCTTTTTTGTGCGAGAAGAGACTTGGATTGTTGCGCGCTTTACCATGGAATATCCTCCTCGTACTCAACTCAGGTGTTTACCATTTTTTTGTTTACAAAATTGGCCCTTGGGCCAATCCTATTAATGACCGATTAATGTTTCGGTTAACGATGATTAATGTCGATGAATGGTGATTAATGTGAAAAACAAAAGTTAGATTCATGCAATAGTCTCACTACCGTGAGACCCTGTGAATGTGAAATACGCATAGTTCTCTTTTTTGTTTTACGTCGCGCCTTTTCACGACCCTTTGTTATTGACCTGTTACTTTGCCAGCTGGCGGGCGCAGGAGGCAAGACGGCGCTATGAGGGCTATAAAAGACCAGCACCGTCAGCGGGCCTCGTTGGTCTCAACTGACGGTGCAAAGGTATGGGAAACTTTCGTGCCCGACGAATTTCTGAGGGTCGGGGGAAAGTTGGAGAAAGAAAAAGAGAAAGAAGTCCACTTTTTCACCCCTTTTTGGGCCCTTTGGAGAAAGTTTGGGGAAAGTTAGAGAAAGTTTGGTGAAAGTTTTGGTGAAAACTTTTGTGAGAATTCGCCGAGAGGGTGGTGGGCTTTTGAAGAGAATTCGCTGAAGTTTGCCAAAAAAAACAGGATGCTACCCCTGCGCCTCCCGCCTTGGATCCACAAAACAGCCTACCAGCGCGACATCGATTTACAGGGCATCATACAGTCTGGTCATTATGTCATCATGCCGTTATGTCATCATGCCGTTAAGGATTTTACTGGAAAACGCTGTATATGGGCTCAAAGAAATAATATATAATATTTATATTATATATTATTTCTTTGACTTCTCATATCCCTTTTTTTCTTAACCCAAGTTTGATCCCTCACTAAAGGTTTTTCTTGCTATCCAACGTTTTACGA